>Ga0115002_10001298_pt1 | contig 34389 bp, 32 predicted proteins | sample ArcticOcean_MG_C_8_FD_89576 | JGI IMG/M metagenome (GOLD analysis project Ga0115002, IMG submission 89576) | Marine microbial communities from western Arctic Ocean - ArcticOcean_MG_CB11_86 | ecosystem: Environmental > Aquatic > Marine > Oceanic | place: Arctic Ocean: Canada Basin | collected... | reverse complement strand
TCTCTAGCCAAGCTCTCTAGCCGAACTCGTTCTTCCCCGCTCTCTGACACCCGCCTGTCTGGCCGCACTGTGACCAGCCCCCGGACAAGCGTGTCGCGAGGGTCCGCCCCGCGGCGCTACAGACCCGCTATGGGCGTTACGTTGTCAGAATCATCGTCCGCCGCAAGGTCGGGTTCTTCGAGCAGTTCGACACGAATGCGGCGCTCGATTTCGTCGCCCAGCTCCGAATTCTCCTTGAGGAACTCTGCTGCATTTTTCTTGCCCTGCCCTATCCTGTCACCCTTGTAGCTGTACCAGGCTCCGGCCTTGTCGATAAAACCAAGCTGCACGCCGAGATCGATAACCTCTCCCAATCGGTAGATCCCCTTCCCGTACAGAATCTGGAATTCTGTCTGCTTGAATGGGGGCGCGACTTTGTTCTTGATGACCTTGACCCGGGTATCGTTGCCGATGACCTCATCTCCATCCTTGATTGCGCCAATTCGACGAATATCCAGACGCACCGATGAATAGAACTTCAGCGCATTGCCGCCAGTCGTTGTCTCGGGGCTGCCGAACATCACACCGATCTTCATCCGGATCTGGTTGATGAAGACGACCAGCGTGTTTGAGTTCTTGATATTGGCGGCCATCTTCCTCAGCGCCTGACTCATCAGACGGGCCTGCAACCCGACGTGATGGTCGCCCATCTCGCCCTCGATCTCTGCCTTTGGCGTCAATGCGGCGACGGAGTCTATGACGACGACGTCGACAGCCCCCGAGCGAACGATCATGTCGCAAATCTCGAGCGCCTGCTCTCCGGTATCTGGCTGGGACACCAGCAGGTTGTCGATATTCACACCCAGATTCTTGGCATACAGCGGGTCCAATGCGTGCTCAGCGTCAATAAAGGCACAGGTTCCACCACCCTTCTGACACTCGCCGATCACCTGCAGCGTGAGCGTCGTTTTGCCCGATGACTCCGGGCCATAGATTTCGACAATGCGTCCACGCGGCAGTCCGCCAACTCCGAGGGCAATGTCAAGCCCAAGTGAACCCGTCGAAATTGCCGGGATCTTCTCTGTCGGGTTGTCGCCAAGGCGCATCATCGCGCCCTTGCCAAATTGACGCTCTATCTGGGCCAGCGCTGCGGTCAGCGCCTTCTCTTTGTTGCTATCTACCTTGCTGCCTGAGTCGACCATAGTTTTCTCTCGTCTCTTCTTGTCTTTGATTCTGTGTTGCTCGTGATGGTTGTCTTGTCTTCGTTCTATCCGACTGCGGGACTTTCCATTTGACTGCGTGTTGCTTATTCGACTGCGGGTTGCTTATTCGTCTTCAGATGGGAGCGTCCCGGATCCATCATCATACTGTACGTTTGAACAGTATTATGCCCAATCTGAGCCACGGGTCAATGCTAACCTTCCACGCTTCTTACCTTTCCCGCTCCGGCTCCACAGCTTGGACTCATTGCACCCTCATTCTCTTGTAGATCGCCGCTGACTTCCCGTCTGCTACTCGCTTTTTCTTGCCCGCATTCACGGTGAGGTAAGATCCGCTCTCGTCCAGATCACCGTTCGCTCCGCGGGCACACAGCGAGTCGCATCTTGCCGGCCTCAACAAATCACACGCCCATGATGGAGCAGTATCTGCGCATCAAGAGCCAACATCCGAACGAACTGTTGTTCTATCGAATGGGCGACTTCTACGAGATGTTCTTTGATGATGCAGAACGCGCATCTTCGCTGATTGATATCACCCTGACCTCGAGGGGCGCAGCGAATGGCAAGCCGATCCCGATGTGCGGCATTCCCTATCATGCGGCCGACAATTACCTCGCCCGTCTGGTCCGACACGGCGTCTCGGTCGCCATCTGCGAGCAAATCGGCGACCCTGCGCTCAGCAAGGGCCCTGTCGATCGGGAAGTCGTGCGAGTCATCACCCCCGGGACACTCACCGACGAGACCCTGCTCGATGCGGGCAACGAAAACCTCATTATCTCGATAGAGGAGCATGGGACGACCTTCGGCATTGCCAGCCTGGAGCTCGCGAGTGGACGATTTGAAATACTTGAAGTTGATGGCGGTGAAGCCCTTGACCAGGAAGTAGCTCGCCTGAGTCCACAGGAGATTATCCTGCGGGAGGATGGAAGTTACCCGGCAATCGCTGCAAATCATGTGGGCGTTCGACACTTTCCGCCGTGGGACTTCGACCCGGAGACGACCCGACAGACGTTGCTTTCCCACTTCAAGGTCAAGGACCTGAACGGTTTCGATTGTGAGAGCATGACCACGGCAATCGCAGCCGCCGGATGCCTTCTCGCTTACATCATCGACACCCAACGAACCGGGTTACCCCACATCCTGGGTCTGCGCGTCCTCTCGGACGGCGACGCCGTCCTGATCGACCCGGCCAGCCGGCGCAACCTCGAACTGACAGTCAACCTGGGTGGAGGTACCGACAACACGCTCGCCCGAACCCTCGATCACACCGCAACCGCGATGGGTGGCCGTTTGCTTGCGCGTTGGTTGAATCGACCGATCCGAGATCGTGCGCAGTTAGTCTGGCGTCAGTCGGTGGTCGAATACCTCTTCCACGGGCACCACTTCGAAGCATTGGCCGAACTCTTGCGCCAGATTGCCGATCTGGAGCGGATTCTGGGCCGCGTTGCGCTTCTGTCTGCCCGTCCAAGAGACCTCGCGCGATTGCGCGACGGCCTGCTTCTGTTCCCGGGTCTCCAGGAGCGCCTGCGGGCATACGACGCGGGCGTCTTCGCACCCCTTGCCTCACGCATCCAGGAATGGCCAGCGCTGGCCGAGCAGTTGGTAAGCGCTATCGTCCCCGAACCGCCGGCGGTTAGTCGCGATGGCGGCGTGATCGAGCGCGGCTATGATGACCAACTGGACGATTTGCGTGGCATCAGTGAGAACGCCGCTGCATTTCTTGTTGACCTCGAGACCCGAGAGCGGGAAGCCACCGGCTTGTCAACCCTGAAGGTGGGCTATAACCGCGTTCACGGCTACTATATTGAGATCAGCCGCCAGCAATCCGACAAGGCCCCCGAAGCCTATGTGCGCCGGCAAACGCTCAAGAACGCCGAACGCTTCATCACGCCGGAGCTAAAGACGTTTGAAGACAGCGCGCTGTCAAGCAAGAGCCGCGCCCTTGCACGTGAGCGCGTGTTGTACGACGAGTTATTGACACGCATTCAGTCAGATCTGGCCGCCCTGCAGACCTCGGTCAGCGCAGTCGCCGAGCTCGACGTGCTGAGCAATTTCGCCGAACGCGCATTCGCCCTCAGCTACTGTCGCCCACAACTGGTGGAAGAGCCTGGGCTACGGATCAAAGACGGTCGCCATCCGGTAGTCGAGCAGATTCAACAGAGCGAATTTGTACCTAATTCTTTGCTTCTCGATACTGACCAGCGCTTGCTGATCATCACCGGGCCCAACATGGGTGGCAAGTCGACCTACATGCGCCAGACCGCGTTGATCACGTTGCTGGCACACGTCGGCAGTTTCGTGCCGGCAACAGAGGCGGTTATTGGGCCGGTCGACCGGATCTTTACGAGAATTGGCTCGTCAGACGACCTGGCATCGGGGCGGTCCACCTTCATGGTAGAAATGAGCGAGACTGCCCTCATCCTTAACAATGCGACGCCTTCTTCACTCGTGCTACTCGACGAGATCGGACGTGGCACCAGCACCTTTGACGGACTGTCGCTGGCGTGGGCCTGCGCGAGCCACATCGCGGGCAGCGTTCACGCGATGACGCTGTTTGCGACGCATTACTTCGAAATGACTGCACTCGCAGAGACGCTGCCCGCGACCCGTAATGTCCACCTCACCGCAGAGGAGTATCAGGACAACATTGTGTTCATGTACGCCGTTAAGGATGGACCCGCGAGCCAGAGCTACGGTCTGCAGGTTGCAAAACTCGCCGGCGTGCCACAGACGGTCATCGACCAGGCCGCGCGCAAGCTTGATCTCCTTGAACAACAGAGTGCCGCTCAGGTTCCTCACCAGCGGGACCTCTTTGCTGCTTCCCCCTCCGCTCAAGCGCCGCCAAAAGAAGACGTATTGCGGCAGCAACTCAGTCAACTCAACGTCGACGAAATGACCCCCCGCGAGGCGCTCCTTGCCCTCTATGAACTGCGCCAACTGCTCGACTAAATCCCTGCCACATCGATAGCAATTGTGCGCCGCGCGGACGCCCCGGCAGCTTATTGTCATGCAGGAGAAAGCTGATACAATCCGCGTTTTCCAGCGTGGGAGTCCCTCAGATGACATTCGTTGTTAGCGATAGCTGCATTAAGTGCAAGCACACCGACTGCGTTGAGGTCTGTCCGGTTGACTGCTTCTACGAAGGGCCGAATTTCCTGGTCATCCATCCAGACGAATGCATTGACTGCGCGCTCTGTGAACCAGAATGTCCGATCGATGCCATCTTCTCGGAAGACGAATTGCCGGAAGCGGAGGCGGTATTTCTGGAACTGAATGCCGAGCTTGCCGAGATCTGGCCTAATATCACCGAGAAGAAAGACCCACTACCCGACGTCGACGACTGGGCCGAGGTGAAGGGAAAACTGGAGCATCTCGAGCGCTAGATTCCGCGCCGCATGGTCGAGGCCGATCGCCTCTGGTGCCGATCCGCTACAAATCGTTTCCACTCTGATCGCCGGCCAGCGCCCCCCGATCGTCTCCTTTTCATTCGCACTTCTCTCCTGGCGGATCGTCCGTTCGAGTCTGTGGAATTCGCTACCGCGATTGCTCATGCAGTCTCTTGCCGCCGGCGACTTCTCATGTTCGTTTTGAAGTGCGCGTGGGGTGAACGGGTGAGGACGGGTCTCATCGGCCCATACACGTCGTGACGCATATAGAAAAGTCGTGGCGCACCTAGAATAGTGGCGCACTTAGAATAGTGGCGCACATTGAAAAACAGGAAGCGGCCGGCGAACCGCTTCCTGTTTAGGTGATTCCTTTCTGTCGCTATCCCTGCTGGCTAAATAGCCCCCTCAATCCTTTCCTTTACGTCCTTGTAAAGGCAGAACCAGTGTACCCATCCGCAAATGAAGCCCCACTGCCTCGTGCTGAACGGTATTTTACGGCGCCATCGACGAATTTTTTATTTTCAATGACTTAGTGAGTGAACACGCGAAAACCATGGTCAATGTCTTACGCGACTTTCAGACATATCGCACACAACAAACGCTGAACCGACGGCAAGCATCGGCACAGAGCCGCTCGAATGGCAACAAACACACCGGATTCGTACCCGCAACCGGCTAACGCGACTGCGCGGGCATGTGCAACACCAGACGTTACAGATTTCCTCCGGGCCGATGCCGAGTGAGAGGCGGGGACAGATGCGACTTCGTTGCTCTAGCTCGTTCCTGTCCAAGAACGCCGTTCCGTGGCGGACATTCGCAATGGGAAGGGTTCGTTCGCCGTTCTTCCCAGCAGGACGACAGAGGCCGGCAGAGGTCGGTAGAGGCCGGCAAACGAAAGAGCGGGCCCGATAAACCGCAGCCCGCTTGAGTCATTTTAATTTTGCCGTCGAGTTCGAGAACCGAACTCTTTCAAAACGGAGTCACGTACTGGCGAGACTCCTCCCGTCAAACCGAAAACCGGGGCACCCTCAGTCGTGCGTCAGCGCATACTCAAGACAAGTCATCTGGTCATCACGCCAGGCTCAACTGAATACGGCGTCAGCCGACAGGCCTTCCTGTTCAAGATTCACCCGCAGACGTTTCAGCGCCTCGACCTGGATCTATCGCACGCGCTCGCGTGTCAGTCCGATTTCAGCACCGACCTCTTCGAGTGTGCTCATCTCATAGCCTCGCAGACCGAACCGGCGGCACACGACCTCGCGCTGCTTCTCGGGTAACTCGACAAGCCAGTGGTCAATGTTGCTGTTCAGGTCTGCAGATTAAGCTGCACGCTGGGGTCGCTTTGGGACGAGTCCGGAACCGTTTCCAGGATCGACCGATCAGAATCCAGTCCGAGAGGAACATCAACAGAGCTTACGCGTTCATTCAGCCGCAACATACGCTCGACATCCTCGACCGGCTTCTCCACCAGCGCCGCAATGTCTTCCGGAGTCGGCTCGTGGTCCAACTTCTGCGACAGTTCGCGGCCCGCACGAAGGTAGACGTTGAGCTCTTTAACAACATGAATCGGCAGCCGAATCGTGCGGGTCTGATTCATGATCGCGCGCTCGATCGTTTGACGGATCCACCAGGTTGCATAGGTAGAGAATCGGAACCCGCACTCCGGATCAAACTTCTCAACAGCGCGGATCAGCCCAAGATTCCCTTCTTCGACCAGATCAAGCAACGACAGGCCACGATTCAGATAACGTCGCGATATCTTCACAACGAGCCGCAGATTGGACTCAATCATGCGCTTGCGCCCGGCATCAACACCGCGCTGGGCCTGCCGCGCAAAATATACTTCCTCTTCTGCACTCAGAAGCGGCGAGAAGCCAATCTCATTGAGATAAAGCTGCGTCGCATCCTACCCCTTAGAGGTGCGACGCGGCTTGCGTGTCGGCGTCGGGTTCAGATCGCTGATGAACGGAGCCATATTGGCCGCAACCTGATTTGCCAGATTTCCCCTTTGAACTTCCATGTTGTCAAACTTCCTTGTCACGCGCCTGGTCGAGCCCCTCTCCTTTGTCCCTATGATCCGATCCCCGGTAGGTATCGCATCGGATCTTCCGGCTTTCCGTTTCGGCGAATCTCGAAGTGGAGCTTGTCGACATTGGTGCCGCTGGAACCTATTTCGGCAACTTTCTCGCCGCCTTTAACCATTTGTCCTTCCCTGACATTGATTTTGCTGTTGTGGCCGTAGGCACTCAGAAATTCTTCATCATGCTTGAGGATAACGAGCTTGCCGTAACCCCGTAGACCTCCTCCTGCGTAGACCACAACGCCATCAGCCGCCGCAAGAACAGATTCCCCTTTTCGACCTCCTATATCAATGCCCTTGTTGACGTCGCCGGCCAGGGCAAAGCGCCGAATCACCTCGCCGCTGACCGGCCATCGCCATCCATTTTGAACGCCTTGACTTCGCGCAATCCGGCGTTCTGCCGGTTTCCTGACGCGCGCCGCCGACTTGTTGCGCGAAGTAGACACAGGCCGTAACTTTTGTGTGACAGAGCCACCGCTTGCCGGCGAAAGGGCGAGCTGCTGACCCGGAAAGATCGTGTAGGGGGCGTCGACACGGTTGATCCGGGCGAGGGACTTGTGGTCAATGCCGAGCCTGAACGCGATGGCGTACAACGTCTCACCACGCGCCACAATGTGGTATCGGCTGCTATCCGCGGCGTCCGGGGCTGCACCTACGTCGACGACCGGAGCGGTAGGCCCCTGCGTCGTGCAACTCACAGTTAACACGCAAAAGGTCAGCCAAGTGACGGCCCAACGAACAGGGTGCAACGAAGCATGCGTCACAAATCCGTCCTCGTTCTAGACCTGGCACCAAAAGTTAGCGCATTTTGGCATATCAATTGCGGCTTGGGTGCGGAAACAATCTAATCAGCGGGTGTCGAACTGGCGTCGAAACGGGCTGAAATCCAATCTGTCAGCAAAACCAGCACCACACCGACCACACCCATGGCGATAGCAAGCCCAATCTCGGGCGGCATTCCGGTCAATTCAAGGTACTCGGAAGGCGCGACGGCAACCTGAACGACCGGAACAGACGCACCGTCTGACTTCATCTGATAACTCGTGGTATGCCGCCAAGGCCAGAGCTTCTTCAGCGAACCGAGCATGAATCCGATCAACAAACTAAGCGTCGGTCCGCGGTAATCGGCCAACAGGCGTGACAGCACCTGGGAAAAAGACATCAGGCCGACCGCACAGCCGAGCGCCAGGAATGACACTGACTCCACGTCCAAACGCTTGATCGCGTCGATCACATGCGCATAGAGGCCAAGGACCAGCAAAATGAAACTCCCTGACATGCCAGGAAGGATCCACGCGCACACTGCGACCGCACCGCCCAGAAATAGCGTAACCGGTGTCGGTGTGAGGGCGACGGGCACAACATCACCTGAGATCAGGAGACCCAGGCTACCGCCGACGACAAACATGGCCAACGTTCTGAGATTTCTCTCTCGCACCTGCTTGCCGACTACCCAAGACGATGCCAAAACGAGGCCAAAGAAGAACGACCACAGCAGCACCGGACGAACCTCGAGCACATAACTGATCAGATTGGCAAAGAGCAGAATGCCAATGCCCATGAAACCAAAGAGAACGACAAGGAACGTGCCGTCAACACGGCGCCACGCGCTCCCGAAACCATCTTTAACGACATCCGCGATCAACATCGGTGTGGCCTGGCGCAGGCTCGCTACCAAACGATCATAGACGCCCGACACGAATGCGATGGTCCCACCGCTCACGCCCGGTACGATCTCCGCGGCGCCCATAGCGATCCCCACCAGCATCGTTCGCACATGCTGCCTCATCGGGTCCACACCGCTACTCCGTTCCACCCAGCAGCGGGACAAAGTTGACGTCTTCCAGCACGGTCGTCACCAGCTCACCGTCTACCCGCGTGACCAGTGTCAGCACCTGGCCACACGGTTGACCGAGCGGCACGACCATGCGTCCGCCCTCGCCCAGTTGCGCAAGCAACTCGTCTGCCAGGAATCTGGGCGACGCGGTAACGATGATGCCGTCATAAGGTCCGGCATCCGGCCAGCCGATGCCCCCGTCCGCATGGCGCAACCTGACATTTCGGAGCCCGAGGGCTTTGAGCCGGTCGCGGGCTTTCTCAAAGAGGCCCCCTATTCGCTCAACAGAGTTAACACGACCCGCGACCTGCGCGAGCACCGCTGTCTGGTACCCGGACCCGGTGCCAATCTCCAGCACGCGCGATCGCGGGCCCGATGCCATCAGAATCTCCGTCATGCGCGCCACGATGTATGGCTGGGAAATCGTTTGATTGAAACCGATCGGCAGGGAATAGTCTTCGTACGCTTTGTGGGACAGCGCCTCATCGACAAAGAGATGCCGCGGCGTTTCCGCCATGACGTCCAGAATCAGCCCACTGCCGATACCCTGATCGCGAAGCCGCTGAACCATGCGGTCACGGGTTCGTTGCGAGGTCATGCCAACGCCAACAACCGAGCGGTCACGCATGACCCACATCCTCAAGTGGCTGGAAGAACTCTCGCAGCAAACTGGTGGCGTAAACGCCGCGTGGCAACCGGAATCTGAACGTCGCCCAGTCATCACCCATCGTCACCCGGAAGTCAGCGGGACGTATGAAGCGGAGCCGTCGATGGGCCCTAACGCCAAGCTGCTGCAAGCCATCCATCCAAGCGGGAAAACGCGCGAGTATACAGGTTTCCTCTGCGCTCAAGCCGAAACCAAGCATGTCGAGGCCAGGTAGAGGACTTGCCGAGCCCACGTCTCCAGAGTCAGATTCGAGCGGCGTTGCACGCCGCACGTGATGAGCCAGGAGCGCGTTGAAGAGATACGATCTCACCGCAGATATGCTCATTTCCCGCTGGTCACGACTAACCGCACGGGAACCTCGCACCACCCCATCAAAGCCTCTGAGATTGTCGTGTCCAAAACGTTGATCACCGAAATAGTTCGGGAAACCGCGTTGTACGACAGGTACAAGTCCTGCCACAACCGCTTGCCAATCGTCTCCGCCGGAAACATCTCGGACCGTCACCTCAAAGCCGTTGCCCACAAGTGCACCGCGCCGCAGTTTTGACACATGTCGGCGGGTTTCAAGAACCTGAACTCCCGGGAGTTGCAGCGCCGAGACCGGTGGGTCTGCCCTGCCCGGAAGCCAGCAGGAGAACCATTGCTCGGTGGATGCATGTCGATCTTTGCGGCCGGCAAAACCAACATCGCGCTTGCGCACGCCCGCCCAGCGCGCTATCTGCCCCGCAACCCAGGATGTATTGGCATCCTGCTTGCGGATGCGCAGAAAGAGGTGTTCCCCGTGGCCCGCAGGCGTGAATGCGAGCGCTTCGACGACCGCGAAGTCGGCCGGCTGAACCCGGATCCTGCCACGAGGTCGGCTCGCGGCGTCGGTGCGGGGCCAATCCTCAGGCGCAGACGGATGGTCCCGCTCAACCATTGACGCGGGAGTCATCGTCCAGCAAAACAGAAACCTGCACCGCCAGCCCCTCACCTCTGCCAGTGAAGCCGAGTCCCTCAGTGGTTGTCGCCTTCACGTTTACCCGGTCAGCCGCAGTGCCTATCAATTCCGCAATCCGTGTCCGCATCGCGTCCCGATGCGGGCCGATTTTGGGTGCCTCGGCAACGATTGTTATGTCTGCATTGACGACGGCGAGGGGCGCAACAAGCGCGAGCACCTGCATTAGCAATTCGCCGCTATCGGCGCCGGCATAGCGCGGATCTGAGTCCGGGAAATGCTGGCCGATGTCTCCCTTGCCCGCCGCGCCCAGGATCGCGTCCATCAGTGCATGCAACACGACGTCGCCATCAGAGTGCGCAACGACCACAAGATCGGTCGCGATCGGCACGCCGCCCAAGATCATCTCACCCGGTTGTTGTGCGTGTTCCAGCCGGTGCACGTCGAAGCCGCTGCCGACTCTCATTGACTAACCCTCACTCACAACTCTCATTAACACGCTCTCATCAACCAGCGCCACTGACCGATGCTCATTGCCCGCCGCCCATTGACCGATCCTCACTGCCGAGCCCGCGTTTCGTTCCCGGCAAGTCCGCCCGGGGCGGTATCAGGTTTTGAAGAGAGGGACTGCTCTTCGGCGAGGAAATGCTGCGCAAGCGCAAGATCTGCCTCGTGCGTTATCTTGATGTTCTCCCGTCTGCCTGCAATGAGTCGAGGTCGAAGCCCCAGGCGCTCAACCAACGACGACTCGTCGGTCGCGGTGTCGACGCCCGCACCGGTGAGCGCGAGAGAGAGAGTTTCAACCGGGAAAAGTTGCGGCGTCTGGGCGAGCCAAACGCGCTCGCGCGGAATCGTTTCATCGACCGCGCCATCCCGCTCACGCTTGACGGTGTCGACCACCGGCAGTGCCAACAATCCGCCGGACGGATCACAACCGACGCCATCGATCAGGCGGGCGACGTCGGCAGCGGTGATAAGCGGCCGCGCCCCGTCGTGCACCATCACCCAGCCCACGTCGTGGTTCTGTTGCAGCCGCCTGAGACCGCTGGCGACCGATTCGCTCCGCGACGCACCCCCTGGAACCACATCACAACGTGCCAGCGACGGAATGCGCGACCACAACCCGGAGTCCCCGGAGAGTGCAACGACAACGCAGGCAGGCTGCATGGCAAGAAGGCGCGAAAGTGTGTGCTCAAGAATGGCGACGCCGGCCAGCAACCTGAACTGCTTTGGCACATCCCCGCCGAACCGGTTGCCCGTGCCCGCCGCGGCAACGACAACGCCGATGTCTGTTCTGATACTGGGAAGTGCGGCCATCTGACCGTGGTCAGTCCTGGCGATCGATCAGCAGGTAGAAGGTCTCGCCTTCCTTGATCAAGCCAAGTTCGCTCCGCGCTTTCTCCTCAATCAACGCGTTATCACGCTTGAGCGCACGGATGTCCCGTTCAAAGATTCGATTGCGCTCAAGTCGGCTGGCGTTCGTCATCTGCTGGGATTCGACCTTTCGTTCAAGCTCCACAACGTGCGCGTAGCTGTCCTCCCCCGTCCACAGACGCACCTGCAAGCTGGCAATCAGCAAGAACAGGATACCGATGACGACGCGGCGTTTCACGTTTGCATGAACTCCTTTCGACCCCGATAGACGGCCGCCGACTGTTCTTCAATGCGCAGCAGTTGGTTGTACTTGGCGACGCGATCCGAGCGAGACAAAGACCCGGTCTTGATCTGGCCAGCGGCGGTGGCCACAGCCAGATCAGCGATCGTCGTGTCCTCAGTTTCCCCGGAACGATGGGAAATGACCACCGAATAGTCTGCGCTCCGTGCGAGCGCGATTGCTTCGAGCGTCTCGGAGAGGGTGCCAATCTGATTCAGTTTGATGAGAATGGAGTTTGCGACACCGTGATCAATCCCTTGTTTCAGTATGCGGCTGTTAGTGACAAAGAGGTCATCGCCAACGAGTTGAATCTTGTTGCCCAACTCTGCGGTCAGAAGCGCCCAACCGTCCCAGTCACTCTCGTCCATCCCGTCTTCAATCGAGAGGATGGGGTACCGATCCGTGAGATCAGCCAGATAGCGGACGAAATCTGCTGGAGCGTACTTTTTCCCTTCACCGGCCAGGTCGTACACACCGTTGCTATAGAATTCGGACGCAGCGCAGTCAAGAGCAAGACAGACGTCGGTACCAGGCGCGTAACCCGCATTCTCGATCGATCTCATAATCATCTCAAGCGCGGCTTCGTTACTTGGCAGGTTAGGTGCAAACCCGCCCTCGTCACCGACCGTCGTCGCCAATCCTTCCGCGCTGAGCACCTTTCTTAGATGGTGAAAGATCTCCGCCCCACATCGCAGCGCTTCGCTGAACGTGGCCGCGCCCACGGGTTGAATCATGAACTCCTGGATGTCGACGTTGTTGTCTGCGTGCTCGCCGCCATTGATGATGTTCATCATCGGCACCGGCATCGAGTAGCGCCCCGGACTGCCGTCGAGAACCGCCAGGTACTCATAGAGGGCCATCCCCTCGGAAGTCGCCGCCGCCCGCGCAGATGCAATTGACACCGCCAACATCGCATTCGCGCCAAGCGCGCGCTTGTTGTCCGTCGCGTCGAGGTCGATCATCAGGCGATCGAGCGTCCGCTGCTCGGTGCCATCGCGGCCAAGCAGGCAATCCCGAATCGTTGCGTTGACGTTGGCAACGGCCGTCAGGACACCCTTGCCCAGGTATCGTGCAGCGTCGCCATCGCGCAACTCGAGGGCTTCGCGAGAACCGGTGGATGCGCCCGATGGCGCTGGCGCACGGCCGGTTGAACCATCTTTGAGTTCAACTTCCGCTTCAATTGTCGGATTGCCCCTGGAGTCGAGGATTTCCCGGGCCCTGATGTCGACGATCTCGCTCACGATGCGCTGGTTTCCTTGATGACTGGCCGGTCCAACCAGGCCTGTCTTGATGCACAATCTAATTCTGTGTTCGTTTTCGGTTCTGTCGCACACGCATGATGGAAGAATGCTTGCAAAGGTGCGGCCGCGACCGCAGTCCGTCACCCATTTATATCCTTGACGACATTATCAATCCGGCGCAACTGCCCAAGAAGACCGGCCATCTGGCCGAGCGGCCAGGAATTGGGGCCATCGGACATCGCGTTGTCCGGATCCGGATGCGTCTCCATGAAGAGGCCGTGTACACCAACGCCAATCGCCGCACGCGCAAGCACCGGCACCATCTCTCGCTGCCCGCCCGAACTCGCGCCTTGACCGCCGGGTAACTGCACGCTGTGGGTCGCGTCGAAAACGACAGGACACCCGATCTCCTTCATCACCGCGAGCGAGCGCATGTCTGAAACCAGATTGTTGTAGCCGAAGCTGACTCCCCGCTCGCACACCATGACCTGGTCGTTGCCTGCATCGCGGGCCTTGGCTACGACGTGGGTCATATCCCACGGTGCGAGGAACTGGCCTTTTTTGATGTTGACCGGCAACCCCAGTGCGGCTACACGTTGAATATAATCAGTTTGGCGACACAAGAACGCAGGCGTTTGCAGCACTGAGACGACTTCACCCACCTCCTCAAGCGGCGTGTACTCATGCACGTCCGTCAGGACCGGGACGTCGATCTGATCCCGAACCTTCTGGAGAATCGCGAGGCTCTGGTCGAACCCCAGACCCCGAAAACTCTCGTGCGACGAACGATTCGCCTTGTCGAAGGAGGACTTGTAGATGAAGTGGATGTTGAGATCCGCGCAAATCTCCTTCAGCGTCCCGGCAGTATCCAGAGCCATTTGCTCACTCTCGACAACGCAGGTGCCGGCGATGAGGAAAAAGGGCGTCGTGTCAGAGATGTCATAGCCGCAAAGATTCATGCGGACTCCTGTAACGGATAAGGGATAAGGGATAAGAGATAAGGGATAAGGGGGTGGGCCGCAGACTCAGCCCCGGTTGTCGAGCGCCGCGTTCAGGAAACTCGTGAACAGTGGATGCCCCGAACGTGGGTTGGAGGTGAACTCCGGGTGGAACTGCGCGGCAACAAACCAGGGATGATCAGCCAGTTCAATCACCTCGACTAACAACCCGTCGATCGAACGACCGGCGATTCTCAACCCGGCTTTCTCAAGAGGCTCAAGATAGCGATTGTTGACCTCATAGCGATGTCGGTGACGCTCGTGAATGATGTCCTCGCCATAGATTGATCGGGTCAGCGAGTCGGCAGCCAGGCGACAAGGTTGCTCGCCCATCCGCATGGTGCCGCCGAGGTCACCCTGTTCCTCCCGCACCTCAACCGATCCATCTTCTGACAACCACTCGGTGATGAGCCCGATTACCGGATGGGGGGAGTTGCGATCCACTTCGGTCGTGTGCGCGCCCTCGAGATTGGCGACATTGCGGGCAATGTCGATGATCGCCGCGTGCAATCCATAGCAGATGCCGAGATACGGTATGCGGTTTTCGCGTGCAAACCTTGCGGCTGCGATCTTGCCTTCGAAACCACGTCCACCGAATCCACCAGGGACGAGAATCGCATCTGCGCCCTCCAATATCGACGCCCCAAGTCGCTCGACGTCTTCCGAGTCAATCCAGTCTGCGATGACCCGCGTTCCACACTGGATGCCGGCATGCACAATCGCTTCGCTCAGCGATTTGTAGGCCTCCAGCAAATCCACATATTTGCCGACCAGCTTGACGCGCACGCTCTTGGTTGGATGCAGGTGTGCCTCGACCACGCGAGCCCAATCAGAAAGGTCTGCGCGCGGACAGTCGAGACCAAAACGTTCAACAATTGCCTGGTCAACAGACCCCTCGTGCAGCATCGACGGAATCATGTAGATCGTGGGTGCATCCGGGATGCTGATGACCGCTGCCCGCTCAACGTCGGTGAAAAGCGCTATTTTGTTGCGTTCCTTCTCACCTACCTCATGATCCGACCGCACGACCAGCATGTCGGGTTGCAAGCCGAGGGAACGCAGTTCCTTGACCGAGTGTTGGGTCGGTTTGGTCTTGGATTCCCCGGCCGCGCTGAGATACGGCTGCCAGGTCAAATGTATCAACACGGCTTTGGAGCTGCCGACCTCAAACCGAAGCTGCCGTGCAGCTTCGAGAAATGGCAGCGACTCGATGTCGCCGACGGTGCCACCAATCTCAACGATCGCAACATCCGCATCGCCCGCACCCTGCTTGATGCGTCGCTTAATCTCATCGGTGATGTGCGGGATCACCTGAATGGTTGCGCCAAGGTAGTCGCCGCGACGCTCCTTCGCGATGACGTCGGCGTATATACGACCTGTGGTCAGATTGTTGTCGCGAGTCATCTCGCAGTCGACAAACCGCTCGTAGTGACCCAGGTCCATGTCGGTCTCTGTCCCGTCGGCAGTGACAAAGACCTCGCCATGCTGCAGCGGACTCATCGTGCCGGGGTCAACGTTGATGTAGGGGTCCAGCTTGATCAGCGTGACGGACAGGCCCCGAGCTTCAAGAATGGCACCAAGGGAGGCGGCCGTGATGCCTTTTCCAATGGAAGAGACAACGCCACCAGTAACAAATACGAATCGAGACATCAAACTCCCATCTTGAGAAAGCGGGTTGGAGGAGGGCCACAAGATGGGTTTGTATACTAACACCCATGCCAGATGGAGTAAACGCGATGTGCCCCACCGAAGGGCGGAGGGGCGTGAAGTTAGTCACGCTCGCAGCGGGTCCCGGATGCCGTAGCGAAGCTAGAGCGGCGGCGTCCAATTCAGGTGAAGCCCAGGCTCGAGGGGGTTCGCGGCATGCTTCGGTGTCACGTACATGGGCCAGCCCGGGCCGCCCGCGATAGCGACGACCTGATCGTCGGTGTAAACGAGCGGAATGCGCGACCGCAGCCAGGGCGGAATCGCCATCTCCGCGAGCACACGCTTGACCGATTTCGACCCGACGCGTTCGCCGCCGCGCCGGACCACAATCGAGAAACTGATCTCATTAAAATCTCGGATTCCCAACCCTTGGGCGACAGTCACAGCGAATGTCGGAGGAAGCCCCGCATCCGCACCCGGCACGCCCACGAACCCGACTGCAGGGTCTTCGGCACTCGCCTGAAACCTGTGACTAACGCCGTGCACGCGCCCCCGGTAGGTCATCAGGTCAAAGCCCGACAGCGTCATGACCGGCCGCAAATCCGTGCTGTCCCGTCCCTTGGAGGCCAACTGGCGAAGAAACTCATCGACAGCAGCGTTCGACGGCTGAGTTCCCGCCACTCGGGTGTCGTCACCCAGGCGTCCAGACGTCAGCACGACGAAACGCCTCAGGATTTCTCGCTGACGCAATGGTTCGAAGCCCTGGAGACCATCGACCGCAAGCGTCTCTTGCGTAAGGCAATCGCGCATGTCGCTCGTGGCGACCGACTCAACGATGGACCGTGCTTCGTGGTGGCGCTCAAGGCTTGCGATCAATCGGCGTGTCAGTCCAGGCCAGCGTTCTGCAATGCCCGGCATTACAGTATGACGCAGGTAATTCCGATCATGAACGAGGTCGAGGTTGCTCTCGTCCTCGATCCAGGACACGTTGTGCCGCATTGCATAGTCCAACAGGTCGTGACGATGGTGTCCAAGCAAGGGCCGCAGCAGAACCGCAGCGCCAAGACGCCGCGACGCCGGCATGCCCTGCAGCCCGCCGCCCCGAAAGAGACGCAACAGGCCAGTCTCAATCTGGTCATCAAGATGGTGCGCCAGCATCAACACGTCTCCCTGACCAACGTGGCGAGCGAATGCTGCATACCGCGCCTGCCTCGCCCGTGCCTCCAGGCCGCCGTCACCTGCCGCAATCTGCACCCTCACGCAAGTCAGCGCCACCTCGAGCGCCGCACAGGCCTCGCTGCAATGTTGCTGCCATAGATCCGCAGAGTCGGATAGTCCGTGATTGACATGCAACGCCGCCAACGGGGCTGTGATGTCTCCCGTCTGCCGCAGGGTCGCGAGCACGTGCAGCAGAACGCTCGAGTCAACCCCCCCGCTGAGGGCGACAAGGAAACGATCGGCGTCTGCCGTTTCCGGGCGGCGCAGCAGCCGCGCGAGATCGACGGTGAGGTCGTCCCCGTGTCCCGTCATGGTGACGCGTCCGCCATCGTGTGAAATCAGTACCGCAGATTCACGTGGGTTGCGCCGAACCGTTCCCGCAAGGTCTGGATCAACTCGTCCTCGGGCGTCACCTTCCATTCATCACCAAGCAGAATCTCTGCGGTCGCAAGTTCGCTGGCATAGTTGATGGACACCGGACAGCCCGAACCGTTAACGCCCTTGTAAGGCGTCAACAGCGCCGCCAAATCCGCGGTGAACTCTGGTGCAAGTCCCGCCGCGATCACATCGAGGGTCAGGCGCTTGGCACTCACCTCACGTGCCTGAGCAAGGTCGAGCACTTCATCGGCGCGCATGCGCAGGCCGCCCGTAAAGTCATCAGCGCTGGTCGCGCCGCGGACGACCAACACGCGTTCCTTGACCAGTTTCTCGTGATGCTGGTCAAACAGGTCGCCGAAGACAGAAACCTCAATACGCCCGGACCGGTCATCCAGCGTGAGAAAGGCCATGGCGTTGCCCTTCTTGCTGCGCATTGTGCGCATGGCAACAATCATGCCGGCCACCGTTTGTTTGTCTCGCGAGATTGTCAGCGCCGAGATCCGCGTCTTGGCGAAGTTGCGCATCTCCTCGCGGTAGAGATCCAGCGGATGCCCGGACAGGTATACGCCGAGCGCATCCTTCTCGCGCGCAAGGCGCTCTTTGAAGCTAAGCGGTCTCACGTTGTCAAGATGACCGTAGGTGCCGCCGTCGTCAGATAGCCGCATGTCGTTGCCGAAGAGATCGGAGTGACCACTATCTTCATTTTTCAACGTTTGCTCGGCGGTCTTGAGCGCGTCGTTCAGATTCGCGGACAGGACCGCTCGCACGCGATCCGGGCCGGATGCGACCCCGTCCTCGACCAAAGCGTCTAGCGCACCGCTGCCGATGAGCGCTTCGAGCACGCGCTTGTTCAACCGGCGCGCGCCGACGCGCTTGCAGAAATCGAAGAGATCAGGAAAGGCCCCACCGTCGCTGCGCGCGGCAACGATCGCATCAATCGGCCCCTCACCAAGGCCTTTGATCGAGCCGAGGCCGTAAACCACGCGGCCTTCATCATCGGCGACGAAACGAAAGTCGCCACAATTGACATCGGGCGGCAACACGCCGAGTTTCATCTCGCGACATTCATCAACATTGGTGACGATCTTGTCGGTGTTCTGCATGTCTGCCGAAAGCACGGCCGCCATGAAGTCTGCCGGGAAATAATGCTTCAGCCACGCGGTCTGGTACGCGACGAGCGCGTAGCACACCGAATGGGGGCGGTTGAAGCCGTAGCCCGCAAATTGCGCCATCAGATCGAATATGTATTCCGCTTGTTCAGCATCGACGCCCCGGTCAACGGCGCCCTTCAGGAAACGGTCGCGTTGCTTGTCCATCTCCTCAGGCAATTTCTTGCCCATCGCCTTGCGCAGAAAGTCCGCCTCCGCGAGGGAGTAGCCGGCCAGAATCTGGGCGATCTTCATCACCTGCTCCTGATACAGCATGACCCCGTAGGTATCTTCGAGCACGGGTTGCAGATCCGGGTGCAGGTAATCAACCGCTTCACGCCCATGCTTGCGGTTGATGAAGTCCTCGGCAAGCATCAGGGGTCCCGGCCGAAAGAGCGCAACCAACGCCACCACGTCGGTAAACCGGCCAGGCGCGACCTTTTTCATCAGGTCTTTCATGCCTCGGGATTCAAGCTGAAAAACGGCCGTGGTATTGGCCGCCCGAAGATTCTCGTAGATCGCCGGATCGTCGAGCGCAATCGAATCGATGTCGATCGGGGCGTCGCCTGCCCCCTCCCGCCGCTCGTTAACGCTCTTGACCGCATTGTCGATGATCGTGAGCGTACGCAGGCCAAGGAAATCGAACTTGACGAGACCCGCCTGCTCCACATCATCTTTGTCAAACTGGGTCAGTAGCGCACCGCCCGGTCCGTCTGTGTACACCGGCGTGAAATCGGTCAGCGTGGTCGGTGCGATGACGACACCGCCAGCATGCTTGCCGACATTCCGGGTCAGGCCTTCAACCTTGTATGCCATCTCCATGATCTCACCCGCATCGTCATTGCCCTCAACGAAGTCGCGCAGCAAAGGCTCTTCGCCCATGGCCTTGCTGAGGGTCATGTTGGGATCAAACGGGATGAGTTTCGAGAGCTTGTCGGCTAGCCCGTATGGCTTGCCTTGCACCCTCGCGACGTCTCGTACTACAGCCTTTGCGGCCATCGTGCCAAAAGTGATGATCTGCGATACAGCGTCGCGGCCGTACAGCTCTGTCACGTGGGCGATCACGCGATCCCTGCCGTCCATACAAAAATCGACATCAAAATCCGGCATCGACAAGCGTTTAGGGTTCAGAAAGCGCTCAAACAGCAGATCGTATTCAAGCGGATCGACATCGGTAATCTTGAGTGAGTAGGCCACAAGTGACGCTGCACCTGAACCACGGCCGGGACCCACCGGGATGCCCTGGTCCTTGGCCCACTGGATGAACTCCATGACGATGAGAAAGTAGCCGGGAAACCCCATGCCGTTGATAACGCCGAGTTCGAAGTCGAGCCGTTCATCGTACGGTTTGCGGGTCTCGGCAAAGTCCGGGGCGGACGTGTCATAAAGATCGGAGAGGCGGGCCTCCAATCCGATCTTCGACGTTGATGAGAAAAACTCCTCGGTGGTCGTGCCGTCCGGAATCGGAAATTCAGGCAGGTAGTTACTGCCGAGATCAAGCTCTACATTGCAGCGCCGCGCGATCTCGACCGTGTTCTGCATCGCCTCCGGGATATCCTCAAAAACCTCGGCCATCTCGCTCGGGGTGCGAAGAAACTGCTGGTCAGTGAACCGACGCTCGCGCCTCGGATCATCGAGGGTGCGGCCCTCATGGATGCACACCCGTACCTCGTGCGCTTCAAACTCCTCGGGATCAAGAAACTGGACATCATTGGTCGCCACCACCGGGCAATCGAGTTCGGACGCGAGATCGATTGCAAGGTGCAGATAATCTTCTTCCTGATAGCGGCCCGTGCGCTGCAACTCCAGGTAATAAGCATCGGGGAAAACGCTCATCCAATGGCGCGCGAGCGCTCCCGCCTGCTCGAGTCGACCAGAGAGCAGCGCCCGGCCCACGTCACCGTCGCGCCCCGCGGAAAGCGCCAGCAAACCTTCGCTATGTTCACTGATCCAGGCTTTTTTGACCGCCGGTGGACCGTCTGCCTGCCCATCAATATACGCGCGCGAAAGGAGCTGCGAGAGGTTTCGGTACCCGGCATTGTTCATGGCAAACAAGACGAGGGCCGATAAGTCACCGGCATCATCTCGCACCTGCAGGTCACTGGCCACGAGCGGTTTGATGCCGGCGGCTTGAGCTGCCTTGTAGAACTTGATCAGTGCGAACAGATTGCTGCGATCAGTGACCGCGACGGCGGGCATGCCCGCCGTACGGACCTCATTGACCAGCGGCTTGATTCTGACCATGCCGTCGCTCAGCGAGAACTCAGAGTGCACCCGGAGATGAACAAACTGGACAGTCATTGGAGGGAGTCAGACCTCATGTGAACGAGCGGGATTGCGGACAATGTAGCCGATGCCCCGGGGCAAAGTCGATGGGGTTTTCAACCAGACACACGCACAATGACGAACGGCGGAAACACTAGGCACTCCAGGTCAGTACATCGCCCGCGCCGCGCAGCAGCATGGTCCCCGGGAAGACACGGAGCCGCCACGGAGTAAGTTCGAGCACGGCGACGGCTGGCGAAGTAGGCCCTTCCCAGACGGGAATCATGGACGGGTCATAGCCAACCGGTGCCGGTGCCGACTTGAACATCTCCCAGACCCGCGTGCGAGTTTCGTCATCCGACTGAAGGCTCGCCTGACACTCCGCGACACACGTGTCCTGGGACGGATCCCAGTAATTGACCGACAGGTTCGGCGTCATCTCGAGGTGGGCACGCTTGATCGGCGTCGGTGAGGTCAATATGAAACCGCGCAGGTTGGCTCCGTCCCACTCCCATATCGGATGGAGCACCCGCGACCGCGGTCGGCCGGCCCGATCGACGCCCGCGACCGAGGCCCAGACGATTCTGTGCGCCATGGCAATGAACGGTTCCGCAATTTCCTGCAATGTCACGTTTAACCTCCATCTGGTTGTTGTTCGATGCAAACGTCATCCACGACACGAATTGCAGATCATCCGGCTTTCGACTCTGCGCCCGTGCATGTTTTGGGGCATCCGCTAAATGCAGCTGATAAATCCACAGACAAGTGCGGCAATATGTACGCTGAGCCCTCGCCCCTTTCCTGTGTCCCCGATCAAAATGGCAATCGTCGCTGCCGACAAGGCTCAAACGAAAGGCGGTGGACCGGCGACGGGCCATACTTCTGAAGAGCGGCAAGGTGCGCTTCAGTTGCATAGCCTTTGTTCAGTGCCAGCTCGTATTTCGGGTACTGCTCATCTAGCTGAGACATTTCTTTGTCGCGCGCGACCTTGGCAAGAATCGACGCCGCCATGATGGCTCCAACCCGATCGTCGCCCTTGATCAGGAAGTCTGTCGGGAACGGCACATCGGGAATCCGATTGCCGTCGACCATCACGTGATCAAGTGACATGTCGAGTCCTTCGATTGCACGCTCCATGGCGCGCATGCTGGCCCACAGGATGTTGAGCTGATCTATCTCACGAGGCTCTGCGCGACCAATCGCGAAACCGATCGCATGTTCTCTGATTTCAAGGTCCAATTCTGCTCGTCGCTTGGCCGACAGGCGTTTGGAGTCCTTCAGCCCTGGCATTGGCCGGAAGGGGTCCAGCACGACTGCCGCGGCGACCACTGCGCCCGCCAAGGGTCCCCGGCCAACTTCATCGACACCGGCGAAGAGTTCAGGTCGATACACTAGGCCCATCCTTCCGCCCGTCGCGTCGACGCGCATCGCACAGGGCAAGCACCGCTTCTGCCGCACGTTCGCCGCCCTTGCGTCGCAGCGACTTGTGCAACCCTGCAAAGCTCTGCAGGAGGGCGTCCGATTCACCACCCAGTTGCTTAAGGACCGCCTCCGCGAGCTTCTCCGGCGTTGCCTCATCCTGAATGAACTCAGGCACGAGGGCGGTTCCAGCCAGTATGTTGGGCAACGCAAAAAATGGGGTCTGTACAAGCCTGGAAACAAGCGCGTAGGTCAGTTTGCCGAGACGATACGACATGACCATGGGCTTTTTCAGCAGCATCGCTTCGAGCGTTGCGGTGCCGGCATTGACCAGCACAAGATCCGCCGCACGCATCGCATCCAGGGAGTCGTCCACGATCGTACAGCGGAGCGACGGTGCGAGTTCGCGGTGCAGCGCCTCAATCTGCAGCCGGCGGTCCGCGTTCGCAGCGCCGATCACGATCTCCATTGACGGCAGCCGCTGCTGACAGAGCACGAGCGCCGCCAGGAAGTCTCGCCCGGAGCTCTCCACCTCACTGCGCCTGCTGCCAGGCAACATGGCAATGACGGTGCTATCACTCGAGAGTCCGAGTTGTCTGCGAATGGGGGCGACCGGCACAGCCTGTAGCGGCAATTCATCTGCTTTCGGGTGCCCGACGAAGCAGGCTTCTATACCGTGCTCCGCATAGATCCCGGTCTCAAACGGGTACAGAGTTAGCATCAGATCGACGTTACGCTGGATCTGACGAATTCGTCCGCGACGCCACGCCCAGACCGACGGGCTAACGTAGTGAACCGTCGGGACGCCCGCTTTGCGGACCAGCCCCTCCAGCAGCAGGTTGAAGAAGTTGAAGTCAACACCCACAAACACATCCGGCTTTGCAGCGAGCAGCTTGTTACGCGTATGCAGAAGAATGTGGATGAGTTCCGGCAAGCGTTTGATCGGATCAACGAAGCCGTTGACCTGCAGTCGCGAGAAATGGAACCAGGAGTCGATCCCTTCAGCGGCCATTGCAGGGCCACCAATTCCAAAACACTCAACACGGGTGCGAGTACTAAGTGACCGAATCAGGGATGCCGCCAGATTGTCGCCGGAAATCTCACCGGCAACCATGCCGACGCGCAGCAGATCATTCAAATGGATGGCCTGTCCGGTCTCACAAGGCGGCCGACCGACACCTGCGAGGCCACATCAACGACCGGGCTGCTATTGAACCGCTCTTACTTCCCCACCTGCTGTTCGGCGCACGTGAGAATTGATGAGCAAACCAGCGAATCACCGACGAATGCTTTGCCCTCGGCCTTCATCCAGTGGCTGCGCAAATTGAGGATTTTGACCTCCAGACGAAGCTGGTCGCCCGGAATGACCAACTTTTTGAACTTGGTCTTGTCGGTGCCTGCCAGAAAGTAGATATAGCCGTCGTTGAGCATTCGCTCTCGGCTCTTGAATGCGAGGATGCCTGAGGCCTGCGCCAGCGCTTCGACGATCAGGACGCCCGGGAAGACAGGGGTTACGGGGAAGTGACCCGTAAAGAAGTGTTCATTGATCGTCACGTTCTTGATCGCGACGATGCGCTCATTCGTCTTGAGTTCAAGCACACGGTCAACCAGCAGGAACGGATATCGATGCGGCAGGTAGTTTTGTATGTCGGTGACTTCCATCAACTCGCTCGATCTATCCAGATCAGTATTCACTTGCTGTGCCATTCCCTCTGTTTCCAAGAGCCGACATTTCTAGAGTCCACCGCTAACAACCCTACGCTAACCCACTACTGCGATTGCTCTGCAGTCGTTGCGGTTCCACGGCGTGGTCACACTTTCTCAACCCTGATTCTTAGCCCTGATCCTTCGACCGAGATCAAGCGGGTGCAATTCGGTGTCACTTCGACTCGAGTCGCTTCAAACGCCTTAGTATCTCGGGCAACCGTGCAAACCCCGCGACGCTACGTCGCCACGCCGCGCCCGGTAACAAACCAGTACCGGAAGAGTATCGGCCACCCTCTTTAATGGAACGACTCACCAGACTCATCGCTGAGATCACAGAGAAGTCCGCCACTTCTATATTGTCCACAATGCCGACTGCACCACCGATCCGGCAGTATCGTCCAATACGGGTGCTTCCTGCAATGGCAGTGCATCCAGATATGACCGTATGGTCACCAATACGCGTCGCGTGTCCCACCTGTACCTGATTGTCGATCTTCACACCATTGCCGATCACCGTGTCGGCAAGCGCACCCCGATCAATCGTCGTGCCGGCACCGATTTCAACATCATTGCCAATACGCACCGCGTAGATCTGCGGGATCTTTATGATCGCTCCGGCGACCGGATCGAACTCGAAGCCAAACCCGTCCGCACCGATAACAACCCCGCTATGGACCAGACAATCATCACCAAGGCTGACGCCGTGGTACACCGTGACATTGGCATGCAAGCGAGTTCGATAGCCGATGCTGGCGTTCTCACCAACAAAGACGTTTGCGCCTACGACGACACCATCTCCGAGCGTCGCGCCCGCTTCAACCACCGCGTTCGCGGCGATCATGACACCGGCGCCTATGCGTGCATCAGCACTCACGACGGCAGCGGGATGAACACCAGGCTTCGACACCGGTGCCCGATCAAACAATCCAGCAACCCGAGCCCATTCGAGTCGAGGATTGTCGGCGACGAGGTAAGGCAATGGACAATCGCCCGCATCTTCTTTGCGAAGAATGACGGCCGACGCCTTTGACTTGCTGAGAAATGAACGGAACCGCCTGTTGAACAAGAACGTCAACTGACCTGGCCCCGCGTCCTCGAGGCCTGCGATGCCTGAGATCTCGATCTCGCCGGCGGCCAACGATTCCGGTGAGGCAGGCGCCTTCAGCTCGGGGTCAACAAGAGCCTTCAGCTCGGGGTCAGGGGAGACAAGAGCCTTGCGTGCGGGGGGGAAGACAGCAAGACCCAGGGTATTGGCAATCTCACGCAGCGTACGGCTCAAACCCGATTACTTTTTCTTGTCGGCTTTCTTGTCGAATTCGTTGAGCTGCTCGGTTACTTTGCGCGTGACGTCATACAAGGAGCCAACATGCACAGCCGCCTGCCGGGTGAGAATCATGTCAAAGTCCTCGGACAGAACCAGTTCCTCGATCGCCTTTAGCACTTTCTCATCGATGCCCAGGAACAATTCCTGCTGTCGGGCCTCGACTCGCTTTTGCAGCTTCTGGCTCATGTAGACGAAGTCATTGTTCTTCGACTCAAGCTGCTGGCGAACGCGGCCACGCTCCGCTTCTGTAATCACCTCGGCATCCTTCTGCAGGCGCTCGAGCATCGCAGCCGCTTCGGTCTGGAGTTTTCGAATCTCGTCTTGCTCCGTCGTGAACTCTTCCTGGATCTGCGCCATCAAACGCTTGGCCTCGTCGGAATTCAGAATGGCGCGCTGGACATCAACTACAGCAATCTTCGTTTCTGCTGTAGCCGTACCCGCCATGAGTGCCAGGGCCAAAGCCAGGGCAACAGTAAGCGATCGTTTAATTTGCACGTTAATTCTCCTCATTTTCAGGGCATCGTGTCTTCTGGGGTTTCGTTAGCGGCGCGATAGTTACACATAGCCAACAGCGATTCAATTTAAGTTCCGGGCAACCGTCAAAAGGTTGTTCCCAGTTCGAATTGAAAACTCTCTCGCTCGTCACCCGGGATCTGATTGATCGGATAACTAAGCGAAAAACTGATCGGCGCGAAGCCGGTAATGATCGTGTAGGAAAAACCGACTGAGTAACGCAGTTCGCCATCGCGAGGCCCGTTGCAAACGAGGCTCACAAGCGGACAACTCGTATTGAACACGTTGCCGGCATCAACAAAGAAGGCTGACTTCATCTGCCTCTGATCTTCCACGAACGGCAAGCGGAAGATGATCTCGGCGCTGCCCTCAATCAGCAGGTTGCCGCCGATCGGATCTGGAATGCCGAATCGGTCGCGAACCGACGGCGTTGATCGGGGGCCTAGTGTATTGCGCTCATAGCCCCGGATGGAACCCGCGCCACCCGCAAAGAAGTGCTTATAAAAGGGAAACGCCTTCGATGAGCCGTAAACGTCGCCGTAACCGAGTTCGGTGCGAAAACGCAGCGTAAAGTTGCGGGTCAGCGGATAGAAGATCTGGCCGGTGTAGTTGAAACGAAAGAACTGAAGCTCGCTGCCAGGGAAGGTCGCATCAAAGGAAACGCGCTGTGACCTGCCGCCGGTTGGCAAGAAGCCACGGTTGAGTGCCGACATCTGGTAATTGATGGTCGTCGAGAACAGATTAAAATCGTTGCCCTCGGCGTTCAGGAATTCCGAAATCTCCTGTGCCGGGTAGACTCCTTCGGTAATCTCGGTGCGCTCGAAACCGACTGAAAAGCCGATTCTGGAGACCTCGGTGATCGGGTACCCAAAATTGACATCTCCACCCCACGAGTCCGTTGAGAAACTCGCGACGTTGAACTGATTGAAGTCCGATCTGCGGAAGAACATCGAGTAGCCGCGGCTCACGCCATCGACGGTAAAATACGGGTCGAAGAACGAGAAGTTGTACGCCGTTTGAAAGTCGCTGCGATTGACGCCGATGCTCGTGCTGTTACCGGTGCCAAACACATTGTTCTGCTGGTAGCTCAAGCCAAGAATCATGCCCGTCCGCTGAGCGAACCCGAGGGAGGCTGAAATGGACCCGGTCGCCTGCTCCTCGACCGAGTAATTGACATCAACCTGATCGTCAGTACCTGGCACTGCCGGGGTCTCGACATTCACTTCCTTGAAAAATCCTAGTCGCTCCAGGCGCACCTTGGAGCGCTCTATCTGCGCGGTCGACGCCCAACCGCCTTCCATCTGACGCATCTCGCGCCGCAACACCTCATCCTGACTAATTGTGTTGCCACGGAAATCAATCCGCCGAACATATGCGCGTTTGCCCGCATCGACAAAGAACTTCACAGTGACGCCGTTGTCTTCCTCGTTCTCCTCTGGCTCCCCGGTCGCGCTCGCGAAGGTGTACCCGGCGTTGCCGAGTGCGGTCTCGATCGCCTCCTCGGACGCGGTCATCAAGCGCTGGCTGAATACCTGCCCTTCCTGGACCAGGATGAGGCCCTGCACGGACTCGGACGCGACGTCGTGCAATTCACCCGCCACCTCCACACCCGTAACCGTGTACTTCTCACCCTCAATGATGTTCACGGTAACGTATACATCTTCCTTGTTCGGCGATATCGAGACCAGCGTCGACTCGATTGTGAATCGCAAATAGCCCCGGTCCTTGTAGAAAGATTCGAGCCGCTCCAGATCGCCGGTCAGCTTTTCCTTCGAATAGTGGGCGTTCTTCGAGTAAATCGAGAACCAGGTCGGCAGCTGCAGCTCAAACAACTGCCGAAGCAGCTCATCATCGAACAACGTATTGCCAACGATATTAATGTGGCGGATCGCCGAGTTTTCACCCTCGTTGACTTCGATATGCAAACCCACCCGATTCCGGCCCATGTCCCTGACGTTGGCTTCGATGCCGGCACCATAGCGGCCCTGCTGCACGTATTGACGTTCAAGATCCGCACGAATATGTTCGAGTGTCACCTTCTCGAAGATTTTCCCCTCCGCCAGCCCCGAGTCCTTGAGGCCCTCGAGCAGATCCTCCGTCTTCAGCGCCTTGTTCCCCTCAATCTCAATCCGCGCGATCGACGGACGCTCCTTGATCTTGATGATAAGAACATTGTTGTCGCGGGCAAGCTCGATGTCGTCAAAACTCCCCTCCGCGAACAAGTCGCGTATCACCTGGCGGAGATCCTGGGAATCAACCTCGTCGCCCACATTCACGTTGATCGCACCAAAAACCGAGCCGGCCGAGACTCTCTGCAATCCCTCGACCCGGATGTCAGAGATACGAAACGCAGAGACCTGCGGAGCCAGCAGCACGAGCGCGAGCGCAAGCACGGAAACGAGGCCCTTACCCGCATCGGGTGGCGAGGCGGCGCGCAGTGAAGGTAATCCAATCGTTAATCGCAAGGACGCGCATGCGCCCCAGACAGCAGGGAGACGCATAATCTAAAGCCGGCTCAGGTCGTTGTAAAAGGCAAGCAGCATGATGCTGACGATGACGAACATACCGAATTGCAGGCCCCAAAGCTGCACTCGCTCCGGCACCGGCCTTCGTGCTATCAATTCAATGCCGTAGTAAAGCAGGTGGCCGCCGTCCAGCACCGGAATGGGCAGAAGGTTGATAACCCCCAGGCTAATACTCAGCAGTGCGATGAATCGTACAAAGCTCCCAAGACCCGATTTCGCCGTCGAGTTCGCAATCTGCGCGATGGTGATCGGTCCCGATAGGTTCTTCGGAGAGATCGCACCGACAATCATCTTTTTGATGGAAAGCAGCGTGAATGCCGATAACTCCCAGGTCTTGCTGGCAGCGGGAATCCAGGCGCTGTAGATCGGATAGGTGATCTCGCGCCGCATGTGCGCCGGCGTCTCGATGAGCACCGGTGCGGCGCCAATGTAGCCAAAGGTCTCCCCACCGCGCGCGGTCAGTTCCGGGGTTAACGCAAGATCAAGCGAGCGTTCAGCACGCTCAACCGTCACGGTCAGGGTCGTTTCCGGACTCGCCATGATGCGTTGGCGCCACTCTTGCCAGTCGGCCATCGGGTCACCGTCTACATGGGTGACCCGGTCACCCGACCGCAATCCGGCGGCTTGTGCACGTCCGCCTGCAAGCACTTCGCCTATCGCCGTCGGCACATGCGGTCGCCACAGCACAAGACCCAGATCGCCAGCCGGGTTGGGCTCGTCAACACTTGTCATCCAGTCGCTGACCGTCAGGCGCGACTCCGAAAGATAGCCGGTCGAGGGCGCTTTGACGCGCAATCGGATCTCGCCGGTTTCGCCGATCCGATCAAACAGTCGCAGATTCACATCGCTCCAGGTCACCGTGTCGTGACCATCCACGGCCACGATTTCCTGCCCTTCCCGCAATCCGGCTTTACCCGCCAGGGAGTCACGCTGGATATCACCCAGGATAGGCGCAATGCCTTCGACCCCTGCAGTGTAGAGGAACCAGTAGGCAACAAAAGCGAGCAGAAAGTTTGCGATCGGACCTGCCGACACGATAGCGATACGCTGGCCAACCGTCTTGCGATTGAAGGCCAGGTGCTTTTCGTCATCGGCAACGAAGCCTTCGCGCTCGTCAAGCATGCGGACGTATCCGCCGAGGGGAATTGCCGCAACAACAAACTCGGTGCCGGCGTCCGGTTCGTTAGTCCGCGTCTGGATCTCGGCGTCCTCCGGAGACGGTCGCTGCGCTTGCGCAAACCTGAATGTCAGGAGCGGCCGACCAAAGCCAACGCTGAAACGCAGTACCTTGACGCCACAGAGTCGCGCAACCAGAAAGTGGCCAAACTCGTGAATCGTCACAAGGATCGAGAGCGTCACGATCAACGCAGCGATGCTCTGCAGAACTTCCACCACCTATGGCCTCGCCCACAAGGATGCAGGGACATGGGACCCGCGATCTGCTGTCGAATCCCGCGGGACTTCGTTCGCGATCGATGTTTTGGATGCCATCTTCACATGCTCGCTTCCGGCGCAGAGGGTTTGTTGTGACGGTTTGTTGTGAGGGCTTGTTGTAAGCGCGGTCTGGACCGACGATACGTCCAATGCGAGCAACGACGTATCGCTCACGCCCGGGCCCCATTCGATAGCAAAGGGCACGCTATCTTGCACGTTGATCAATCCAGCGGAAGGCGCGCACGCGCGCGTCTCTGTCAGCATCGAGGATCTCTTCTATTGTATTGACTTCACACAAGCTTGTCTCACCAAGGACCGCAGCAACCATTAGTGGGATTTCATGAAAGCCGATAAGTTCATCCAGGAATCCCTGAACCGCCACCTCATTCGCGGCATTGAGAACGATGCACTGACTCTGGCCCGCTTCCGCTGCCTCGCGCGCGAGCCCCAGGCACGGAAACCGGGCGTCATCCATTGGCTCAAAGCCCCACTCCGTCACCTGACAGAGATCAAGGGGTTTCACGCCGGATTCGATTCGCTCGGGCCACGCCAGGCCGTGAGCGATAGGCGTTCGCATATCCGGATTGCCCATCTGCGCGACCACCGACCCGTCCAGATACTCAACCATCGAGTGCACAACGCTCTGCGGATGAATGACAACGTCGATCATCGCTGGCGCACAATCAAACAGCAGGCTCGCCTCGATCACCTCGAGTCCCTTATTCATCATGCTCGCTGAGTCCACGGAGATTTTGCGTCCCATGTCCCAGTTCGGGTGCGCGCAAGCTTCCGCTGGCGTGACCGCGGCAAACTCGGCCAGTGGTTTGCGCAGCAAGGGTCCCCCGGAAGCGGTCAAAAGGATGCGGCGTACACCACCGGCATGCGCTGGCGCACCATTGGCAAGACATTGGAATACCGCGTTGTGTTCGCTGTCTATCGGCAACAGCGTCGCCCCGCTGCCGGCTACCGCCGTCATGAACAGTCGGCCCGACATCACCAGTGACTCCTTGTTTGCCAACAGCACGCGCTTACCCGCCCGCACGGCAGCAAAGGTTGGCGTGAGGCCAGCGCCACCGACAATGGCGGCCATGACCGCATCGACCGCGTCATCCGCCGCGACCTGCGACAGGGCCTCAGCCCCCCCAAGGACCGTCGTCGGCGAATCCGCGAGGCGTTGCCGCAAATCCTGAGCCGCGCGTTCGTCAGCCATAACGGAGTAGGCCGGTTTGAATTGACGGCACTGTCGCTCCATTTCCTCCACCCTTCGGTTGGCGGCGAGCGCATGAATGTCGTAACCCGGATTTCTGGCAACAACGTCTAGCGTGTTTGCCCCGACGCTCCCCGTCGATCCTAGTATTGTGATCTTCATGAGGCGCGGAACCATAAGAGAAACACAGCGAACACGGGGCCGGCACTCAGCAAACTGTCAATTCGATCGAGGACACCGCCATGTCCTGGCAACAGATTGCTCGAATCCTTGATGTCCCGCGCGCGCTTGAACATCGAAACGACCAGATCGCCAACAATCGAAACAGCCGCAACAGCGACACAGCCACTCGTGAAGACCAACCCGTCCAGAGAAAACAAAAGTGCAGGGTCAAACCAGGCACCCATCGCGACGACGACAACGATTGCCGCCATGAGCCCACCATACACGCCTTCCCAGGACTTGCCCGGACTGACCTTTGGCGCGAGTTTTCTCTTACCAAACGCCCGGCCAACGAAGTACGCACCAATGTCGGTGCTCCAAATGAGCACGAAGAGGAGCGAAATGAGAAATGTGCTGTCGGCCATCGATTTGAGCGCAATGAGCGAGACGAAGCCGGGGACCAGAACCAGAATCCCGATGGCGGCCTTGACCCCGGGATCACGCCAGAGTCGAGTCGCGTCGGGATACTGCAGTATTAGTGCCATCGCTACGCTCCACCATAAAAGCCCGGCAACGAGCAGTGGGATAGCCGCATCAATCCAGTGAGTCGCCGCCATCAGGAGCGCGATGACGAGCGCATAGCCATAGCGCATAGCGCCACCTAGATGGGCAAGGTTGGCCCATTCCCACGCAGCTACCGTCAAGATTGCACCTACAAAAACCCCGAAAAAGAGGGGCGGCAGGAAGAACACGCCACCGACAGCGATGGGCGCGAGTATCAACGCGGTGATGATGCGTTGCCTGAGCATAGATGGTGGCCGGTCAGTCTTATTCAGATTTCGAGCAGATCCTTTTCCTTGGATGCAAGGGCCTTGTCGACCTTCTCGATCTGCGCATTCGTGATCTGCTGAACCCGCTCCTCGCCGCCACGTTGCTCGTCTCCGGTGATCTCCTTTTCCCTGGCGAGTTCCTTCAGGTCGGAATTGGCGTCGCGCCGGATGTTGCGCATGGCGACCCGCGCATTCTCTGCTTCAACGCGCGCGATCTTGGTCAAATCGCGCCGGTTCTCTTCGGTCAGCGGCGGCATTGGCAGGCGGATCGACTCGCCACCTGTTGACGGCGTCAAGCCGAGGTCTGACTTCAGGATTGCGCGTTCGACGTCCTGAATCATCGTCCGTTCATACGGGGTGATCGTCAGCGTGCGCGCATCCTCTGCGACCACGCTTGCAACCTGATTAAGCGGCGTGTCGGAGCCATAATACGGCACCACGATACCGGACACGAGCGCCGGATGGGCGCGACCTGTGCGCAGCTTGCCAAACGTCTGCTCAAGAGACGTCAATGACTTTGACATGCGCTCGTCAGTGTCTTCGGCGATTTCATCAATCATTCGGACTCTCCCGGATTATTAGCCGTTGTGTCAGGATTCAGCGCTAACCGTCGTGCCGTTGTCCTCTCCCAACGCCGCTCGTCGCAATTCCCCCGCCACCATGAAGGCCATCACGCGAATCGGCATATCGTGATCACGCGCAAGCAGAATCGCAGTCATGTCCATCACTGCAAGACCCCGGTCAAGCACCTCGTCATAGGTGAGTCGGGAATATCGTGTCGCTGCCCGGTCGATCGCAGGATCTGCAGAGTACACGCCATCGACGTTGGTTGACTTGATGACCACATCCGCATCGATTTCGATCCCGCGAAGGCAAGCTGCGGTGTCAGTCGTCAGCAATGGATTGCCCGTTCCGCCACAAAAGATGACCACACGCCCGTCATTGAGATGGCGATCAGCCAACGCATGATTGAACTTTGGCACCACGCCTTCAATCGCGATGCCTGACATCAACTCCACCGACATACCCGCGCGCGCGAGCGTGTCCTGAATCGCGAGCCCATTCATGACGGTCGCGAGCATGCCCATCTGATCGCCAACCATGCGATTGAGGCCGCCTGCCGAGAGCGCTGCGCCCCGAAACAAATTGCCGCCTCCAATCACGACGGCGATCTGCACACCGAGTTGCAAGACGCTCTGCACTTCTTCGCGCACATACTCGAGCGTGTCGGGAGCGATGCCGAAACCGGTACCGCCTGCCATCGCCTCGCCAGACAGCTTCAGCAGGATCCGCTTGTAGACAGATTCAGTCACGTTCCCTCCCCGGGTGCGGGAACGAGGGGACTAGCTGTCCTTCAACTGGTTTTGCACTTCTGCGGCAAAGTCTTCTTCTTCCTTCTCGATACCATCACCGACCAGGTAGCGTGCGAAACGGGTCACTGCGGCGCCTTCCTTGTCCAGCAGCTTTGCGACTTTGACCTTGTCATCTTTAACAAACGGCTGCTCGAGCAAACTGATCTCAGCCAGGAACTTACGGATTCGGCCATCGATCATCTTCTCGACAATCTCGGCCGGTTTGCCACTATCCTCTGCCTGCGCGGTGTATATCTCGCGCTCCTTGGCCACGAGATCAGCGGGTGCATCCGTGGCTGCAACCACCAGCGGGTCGGTCGCAGCAATGTGCATCGCGAGATCTCGGCCCAGGTCCTCGCTGCCACCGGTCATCGCGAGCAAAACGCCAATTTTGCCGTTTGTATGAACATAACTGCAGAGGCTCCCCTCGGTCACTTCTATGACTTCCGCGCGGCGAACTGACACATTCTCGCCGATCTTCTGGACAAGCGCCTCACGCTCGACCTCCAGACCATCAGCGAGCAATTTGGCGATGTCGGACTCCCGTGAATCGAACACCAGATCGCGGGCGTGAGTCACGAAATCGCGGAAGTTCTCATCCTTCGCCGCAAAGTCGGTCTCGCAGTTCACTTCAACCAGAACACCGACCTGACTGTCGTCAGATATACGAATGCCAACCAGCCCGTCATTCGCGGTTCGACTGGCCTTCTTCGCCGCCTTGAGCCCGCTCGACTTGCGAAGCGTCTCGATCGCCTTGTCCATCGCGCCGTCAGCTTCGACCAGCGCTTTCTTGCAATCCATCATACCGAGGCCCGTACGGTCCCTCAGTTCCTTTACCATCCCTGCGCTTACTGCTGCCATGTCTCATCTCCACAATGCCCACGGCGCCTGGCCGAGGGTGGTCTTGAAATATCGATTGTTGATCCGGCGTCACGCCTCAGGAATCTTTGCTCGTCGATCATCTTTCGATCGACGAGCAAAACACGCCGTTTCAAGGCGCGCGTAACACGGACGCTCCCGCCGGGTTGGCTGGCTCTTTAGCCCGCCGGCGTCTCACCCGCAGGGGCCGCATCGGCCGCAGTTTCGGTGGTCGCAGCTTCCGTAGTAACCGCTTCAGTCGCCGCAGGCGCTGCTTCGGCGGCAGCTTCAGTCGCCGGGGCTTCAGTCGCCGGGGCTTCAGTAGCTGGAGCTGCAGTCGCTGCGCCATCATTAGCCACAGCTTCATTAGCCGCAGGCGCCTCATTGGCCGCAGGCGCTTCAT
>Ga0115002_10001296_pt1 | contig 34406 bp, 32 predicted proteins | sample ArcticOcean_MG_C_8_FD_89576 | JGI IMG/M metagenome (GOLD analysis project Ga0115002, IMG submission 89576) | Marine microbial communities from western Arctic Ocean - ArcticOcean_MG_CB11_86 | ecosystem: Environmental > Aquatic > Marine > Oceanic | place: Arctic Ocean: Canada Basin | collected... | reverse complement strand
GGGTGCCGAATTGCGTAGTAGTGACCTTCGCCGACTTCAGATGGACCCGCCCACGCGAACGTTACGTCGTCGAAGCCAGTCGATTCGACTTCACGCCAGTAGTTCTCTGCAAGATCGTCAGACGCCCGAGTGACATAGTGCTTCACCAGCTTCACGAGCTGATCCCGCTGTGAGTCGCCGAGCGATCCGAATCCAATGCCCGCTGGAGCAACGTTAGGAGCTACCGATCGAACGTTTGTTGTCAGAATGTCCGCCGGTGCAACAGCATCGACTACCGCTAGCTTGGTCTGAACGCTATCGAGAGAAGTAAGAAGATCCCGTGCCCAGTCTTGCTCCTCGACGAGAGTTCGTTCGCCCTTGCGGTCGCCGTGTCTGATCTCTGCCGGGTTTGCCCCGAAGAAGAGCGGGAGAATCGCTACCTGCTCGCCGTTGATGATGCTGGCAGATAGGCCGATGTGGTGGCCCCCGACCCTGAATCCCCACGGCTCATCCACGCTTCCGGGTGTACCAAATACGCTGAACCAGTAGCGGTCGATGTTTCGTTCCCACTGAGAACCTTCGTCACTTATTTTCTCCCACTCGCCCAGAATCGTTTCGAGCTCGATGATCCGGTGCGCTGTCACCGAGCCTCTTGCGCTGTACCCAGTATCCATCATGGTGAACGCAGCCTTGCGCTGTGCGTCGTTCATGTCTCGCAGGAGCAGGCCGTCTCGCTCGATCGGCGTGTACGCCCATATGTAGCGTTCATCACCGTCGAAACCGAAAGAGGCAGTCTGACGCTGTGAGTCGTCCAGCGAGTTCAGGAAATCGTTCGCCGCCGCGGTCATACGCTTTACGGATTCTGAGGCTTTGGATTGGACTGGCGTTGTGGTCATCGGTATTCCTTTGGTGGAAGATATTCAGGGAATGCACACTATAATCCCAACAGCTGCCGAGTGGTGCAATTTCACCAAATTCTTAATTGGAATTTTGGTCGAGATTACAGATGTTGCATATGCACGATCATCAACAAGACGACTTGCTTCAATGACCCACAGAGACCCACAGAGACCCACAGAACAATCCTCTTCCCGATCGTAGTGCATCCTGAGCTAGTCGAAGGGCGAAGCGGAGCAGAGGGATCTGAGTCGTTTCAGGAGTTGGCCACTGTCGAAACGGTTTAGTTGGTTCCCTACGGCGTGTCGTATCCGGCGTCATCACGCGAGATCCCTCCACTTCGCTGCGCTTCGGTCGGGACGAGGGATGTAGGCAAGCTTGCTGCGGCTAAGGGGCCACTGCAACGTAGGCGCGCGAAAATGCCCGCCCTAATCGCCCCAAATACCGAACAGTCGCTCGGCCGTGCCGCCGAGAATCTGGTCATCAAGCCCGGGTCCGATAGCTGGCTCAATACGATCAGCTATCTCCCAGCCCTTCGTGTAGCCGGTCTGCTCGACGATAAACGGGAAGTCGGTGCCCCACATGAGCCGGTCGCCCGTGTACGCCTCGATCAACTGGTGCACCCAGTAGAACAAATCGATGTATGGAAATTCTTCGTTCGACGTCCGAGGAAACTCCGACAACTTCACGTTTATACGAGGGTAACGAGCCATCTGTAATAGACGTTCAAATGCAGGCACCGCTGAACCGTCTCGGCTCGGCACACAGTGACCGAAATGATCGACGATAGCGTCGGTTTCCGGGTATACCGCTGCCAGCGTCTCGATTTCATCGTAATTGTGCGGACTCGCCAGGAATCCGACCGGGATGCCGAGTTCACCGGCGCGTTTATACAGCGCCCTACCGATTTCGCCGTTCATCAGCTCGCCTTCGCGCCACAGCGCAGGATTAAAGCGAACTCCCCGGTATCCACGCCCGACCAATTCGTCGAGCATGCCGATGGGATCTGGTGATTGCGGGTCCACAAGGCACATCCCAGTAAATCGGTCGGGCCACTGTTCGAGCGTGTCATCGACATACGAATGGTCGAATCCGTGAACGATCGGTTGCACGATCATCGCCCCGGCAACGTCCGCTCGATCCATTAAACCCAACAAAAATTCAGCGTCTCCACGCGCCGTTGGCGGTGCTTGCCCGACCCGATACGGATATGTGCCGGGATCGTGCGCCCAAACGTGCAAATGCGAGTCAATTTTTTCATGTTGCTGTTCTGGCTGGTCGAACGGGATTTTTCTCGAACCATGACCAGTAGTTCTGAAATCTATGGCGGGGTGATGGTGCAAAAGCTTACGTCATCCCCTTTCATGCCGTACATAACAGATTTCCCCTTTGCAAATAATCCGGCGCCAACCTCCTGAGATAAACGTATCCAGTGCATTTACTCGCTCTGCATGGGTGATACATTCCCTGCCAGCCCACCCTTCAACCTCATTTCCACGCTTCGGCGCTCACGCTTTACTACGGACTCGTCCAGAAGAATCGATTTTTCATGATCAAGCTCAGTATGCTATCGCGACACTTTCAACGCTGGAAAAACCACGATGCTCGAGATCATAGACAAAGCTGCTGAGTATCAGATGGTCGGCGTCGATCTTCAGGCGGTTTCGTTTCACGATAACGACGATATCGACGGCGACTGCCTTCACGCAGCTGTACGCTATTTGACCGAACTGTTTGAAGAGCAATTATCCGAGAAGCGTCGATCCGCTGTGGTCGAATTTCAATCACCCGTCCTGAAGTAAACGATAGGAACTCTCATGGGAACGTTCTACGACAACTCTGTTGTGCCGGATCATCTGAAGCGAAATTTTGATGTCTACGATCGGATCAGCGAACTGAATATCGACCTCGGCTCATTCGAGGAAGATGTAACCAGCCTGAAGGGCGCCGGAATTAGCGGAATCGTCTTTCACGAGTCTGGCTTGGTTTACTTGTCTGGCCTCGGCTACGGCCCCGGGCAAATGTACGACGATCCCGACCGTATCAAAGAGGGTCAGGATGCAGCGCAGTGGATCGCAAGCTCAATGATCAAGCGTCTTCACTGGGGTCTTACTTGCGGTGGCGAAGGTGGTGACTTGAACGACGTTATCTACACTGTAAAGGCGCTGGGCATGGTCGTATCCACCGATGTTGCCTTCAACGGCGGCCCGGCGGTAATGAACGGATTCTCCGAACAATGGCAGTCGGTGTTCGGTGGCGGCAAGGGTGAATTTGCCGTCGATGGCGAAGATCAGAACTACGGTGGAGTTCATGCACGAAGTGCCATCGGTGGTTTCACGGGTCGGTTCTCGATCGAGCCTGAAATTATCGTTGCAATTCCGCCCGAGCTGTCAAAAGCGATCATCCAGAATCGTGGGTGGATCTTCCCGTTGCCACCGGCAATGTTGGAAAAAGTCACAGCTGACCGCGGTTAGCTTTTGGCTGCCAGCGCACGAGTCCGATTTCCCGAGGGATTCGAGGGATCTCCAGTGCCAGCTGTGGTTATTTAGGTAACGACTTAGAGCAGCAACACCATCTTGGCGCTAGCAGGCCAGCTATTGGCATCGAGATCCCTCTACTCCGCTGCGCTACGATCGGGAAATAGGGCACTGACTCAACGGAAAGAAAAAGACCCCGGAAATCACCCGGGGTCTTTTTTTATGTTTCGGAGCTGACCCCGAAATAGCGATATTTACGCCACCAGCCGCATAACCTTGCTGCGTTTTTCCTGGCTGCGTGGGCGATCTCCAAGTTCCGACCACTGGCGCTGCACGCCGGGCTCGGTCCACGTAAGACCCCGCACTGCCGATTTCACTGTTGCTCGGATGTGAGCAGGGTTTTCCAGAGAAGCTCGTGTAATGATCGACCATTTCTCTGATCCAAATATCCATAGAGCTTTGAACGATCGCGGATCGAGAGATGGTGTGTAAATCATGATTCCAGTCGCAGGAGAGTTCGTGGCAATCGCACGAGCTGCGCTCAGGCCTTCTAACGGCCCACCGCAATCGAGTTCGACAATTGCCAGATCGGCTTTCGACATGGCAGTCATTGCAACCATCGACTGTGTCGACTCAACTGTTCCAGCGATCATCACGCTGTCGAGCCGGTCGAGGCACTGGTGAATTTCGTGATCGAACTCGAAACCACCGTAAATGGCGATCTTGCCTGGTGCATCAAGCTCGGGTCGTGCGCTTGGCCGGCGAGTAATCGCCTGCTGCATCACACGAGTCGGCTTCACCCTTGCTGCCACACGTGGGGCAACTGAGCTAACTATTCGTGCAGCCGGGACGCGTCTTGTGACTCGTCGGACCACACGTCTTTTTCCACTATTCGGGAATCGAAGGACCTTTGACATTTCCCCTCCAAAGATTCGACTTACTCATATAACTCTGCCGGTTGGTAGCCACCCCCGAATCGTTCAAGCCCGCGAACCCGGTTAGGGAATTCGAGGATTCGCTGTTGCAGAATTCTCGTAAACAAACCCGCAATTCAATCGAGGAATTGCCAGATCGCACGAAATACCACCGAAAACTTCATCCCCGTTTCGGCGTTTCGACATCAGGCCAGCACTGACGATTTGGGTAATTACCGTGTAAATGACGCATAAAGCTGAACACGTACTGGAACTCGTTAACTACTAAAATGACTGAATAGCGGTTTCGAGTACTTAGATTTGCAATGGAGTCGTATGCGAATTCTTGTGTCCGGTGGATCGGGGATGGTTGGCAGAGAGCTGATTACAACTCTCACCTACGACGGTCATCAGGTCGTTCAACTCGTCAGGCGCCCCACGAATCCCGAAGCTCGCATATCCGAATTCATGTGGGACCCCGAGCACGGTACGTTCGACTCAAGGATGCTGGGACGAATCGATGCTGCAATTCACCTTGGCGGTGTTTCGATCGCCGGTGGTCGATGGAGTTCAGAACGGAAGCTGCTCATACAGGAAAGCAGAGTCCGCTCTACACGAATACTCTCGCAGGCTCTTGCCGGGCTCGAATCGCCGCCCAAAGTCTTCATCGTGGCGTCGGCAGTTGGCTACTACGGTGACCGGGGCGAAGAACCACTCACTGAGGATTCGCCTGCGGGCACGGGGTTCCTTGCTGAAACAGCCACCCGCTGGGAATCGGCAGCTGATGTAGCCAGGGAAGCAGGTGTACGAGTGATTCACGCCCGTTTTGGGCTCATCATCTCGAGATACGGTGGCATACTCGGCAAAATTCGCATCCCGTTCCAGACTGCCCTCGGTGGCAAACTCGGCAATGGCCGACAGTGGTGGCCGTGGATATCTCTGGATGACGTGATAAACGGGCTGTCTTACCTGCTCGGCAATGAAGAAATATCTGGGCCTGTTAACTTCACTGCCCCGACTCCCGTGCGAAACGAAGAGTTACGAAACTCATGGCGAAGACGATTTCTCGACCAGCGTGGTTCAATGTACCCGCGCCGATCATCAAACTCGTATTCGGCGAGATGGGCAAGGAGACCATGCTCTACAGCCAGCGTGCGTTCCCGGAAAAGCTTCAGGCAGCCGGGTTCGACTGGCGCCACACCGATCTTTCAGACCTGCTTTATCAGGAGCTGATATCGGCCCGCTCCGACCGCTGGGGCCATACTTCGAGGTAGTGGGCGACTGGGCGACGGCGGGCGCATGGGACGATTCTCCCTCACACTTCGACAAGCTCAGTACAGGCCCCAGCCCTCTCCCGCTGGGAGAGGGAGTCAGAAGTTGTCATGCTGAATTACATCCTGAGCTAGTCGAAGGGTTATTTCAGTATCTCTCTCATCACAGCAGTGATGTTCGTTAAAAGTCCGCGCGACACCCCACCAGATCCCTCGGCTCCGCAGACTGCGCTCGGGAAATCGAGCAAAGGCAAAACGAAACGAAACGAAACGAAACGAACGATTAAGCGTCGGCCATCATTTGGCGAAGTACGTATGGGAGTAGTCCGCCGTGCCGGTAGTACTCGTTCTCGATCGCTGTATCGATTCGGATGAGTGTCTCGAACGTTGTAACTTTGCCGTCCTCGGCTGTCGCAGTCACAGTGACATTTGAACCCGGCTCAACAGAATTCTCAACACCCGGAATGTCGTAAGACTCCGTACCATCGAGACCCAGTGAATCGGCTGAATCGCCGTTTATGAACACGAGTGGCAGAACACCCATTCCGATCAGGTTTGAACGGTGGATACGCTCGAAGCTCTCGGCAATCGCAGCGCGAACGCCAAGCAGCATCGGACCCTTCGCAGCCCAATCTCGGGAACTACCTGTGCCGTACTCCTTACCAGCCAGCACGATCAGCGGAACGCCTTCGGCCTGGTATTTTTCGGATGCGTCAAATATGCGCATCTGCTCCCGATCAGGCAAGTGGAGCGTCCAGTCGCCTTCCATGTCGGGAGTCAGCTTGTTGCGAAGTCTGATGTTCCCGAAAGTCCCTCGAACCATCACATCGTGATTTCCACGACGTGATCCGTACGAGTTGAACTCACGACGAGGCACATCACTACCAACGAGGAACTGTCCTGCTGGTGCGCTCGGCGGAATAGCGCCGGCAGGTGAGATGTGGTCGGTCGTAACAGAGTCACCGAATCCCACGAGCACCCGTGCGTCTTTGATCTCGGATCGAACGGTCGGTTCATTTTCAAAATTTTCGAAGTACGGAGGTTCCTGAATGTAGCTCGACTGACGATCCCAGTTGAAGTTCAGGCCTGTCGGCGCAGGAAGTTCCTGCCACTCGGTCGATCCGTCAAACACCTCGCCGTACTGCTCTTTGAACATGTCGGCGGTCAGTGAATCAGCGATCGTGTCAGCGATATCGGACTGAGAGGGCCAGATGTCCTTAAGGAACACGTCCGTACCTGCCTCGTCCTGCCCGAGAGGATCGTGGACCAGATCCGTGTCGACCTTGCCGACTAGCGAGTACGCAACAACCAGCACCGGAGATGCGAGATAGTTCGCCTTCACCTGCGGGTGCACACGTCCTTCAAAGTTTCGGTTGCTGCTCACTACGGCGGCGGCGGTCAGATCGAAATCGTTCACGGCGTCGGAAACCTGCTGCGGAAGCGGGCCAGAGTTACCGATACACGTTGTACAGCCGTAGCCGACGGTGTTGAACCCCAGAGCATCGAGATCTTCGTTCAAACCAGCTGCTTCGAGGTATCGAGTAACGACAGTCGATCCGGGTGCAAGACTGGTCTTCACCCACGGCTTGCGGGTGAGTCCTTTAGCACGAGCGTTTCGTGCCAGTAGTCCGGCTCCGACCATCACTGATGGGTTCGACGTGTTGGTGCAGCTTGTAATAGCAGCGATAACGACCGAGCCATCGCCTACAGCACCTTTGGCGCCGTCGACTTCGACATCGTGTTTTTCGGGCGTTGCGTCTGCAAACGAGGTATCGAAGTTCGGTCCAACCTGATCAAGAGTAAGACGGTCCTGCGGGCGTTTCGGACCCGCCATCGCCGGAACCGTGTCGCCAAGGTCGTAGTTCAGCGTTACCGAGTATTCAGGGTCGCTGGACGGATCGTAGAAGAACGAGTTGGCTTTGGCGTATTTTTCGACCGTCTCAACAATCGAATCGGCGCGACCAGTTTCGCGCATGTACTTCAGCGTCTGATCGTCGATCGGGAAGAATCCACATGTGGCGCCGTACTCAGGTGCCATGTTCGCAATCGTTGCCCTGTCGGCAAGCGGGAGGGTTTCGAGCGCAGGCCCGTAGAACTCAACGAACTTTTCAACGACACCCTCTTCACGAAGCATTTCGACGACGCTCAGCACGAGGTCGGTTGCGGATGAGCCCTCAGGAAGTGATCCAGTGAGTCGAACGCCTACAACTTCGGGAACGACCATGTAGTACGGCTGACCGAGCATTACAGCCTCGGCCTCGATACCGCCGACGCCCCAACCAAGCACGCTGAGTCCGTTGACCATCGTGGTGTGGGAGTCAGTGCCGATGCAGGTATCCGGGAACGCAACGCGTCCGCCATCCTTGGTTTGCTCGGTAAGAACGGCCTCGGCAAGGAATTCCAGATTCACCTGGTGAACGATTCCTGCTCCCGGCGGAATGATATTGAAGTTGTCGAACGCACCCTGCGCCCACTTGAGAAGTTGGTAGCGCTCGCTGTTACGTTCGAACTCACGTTCGATATTCAACGCAAGTGCGCCGGCAGTTGAGAAATAATCGACCTGCACCGAGTGGTCGATCACCATATCGGATCGAACGATGGGGTTGATGATTGATGCGTCGCCCCCAGCTTTGGTCACGGCGTCGCGCATAGCTGCGATGTCGACTACAACGGGAATACCGGTGAAGTCCTGAAGTAGAACCCGACCCGGCATGTACGGAAACTCACTCACCGGTTTGTTGTCGGAACGCCACGACGCCACAAGCTTCACGTGGTCGTCGGTTGCGGGACCGCCATCCGCCTTTCGCAGGGCGTTCTCGAGCAGCACCCGGATCGAATAGGGAGTCTTGCTGATATCGATCAATCCAGCGTCTTCGAGCACCGACAGCGCGTAGTAGCTGATTGGCCCGTTAGCTGTGTCGAATGATCGTTTTGCGTCGAAAGAAGTTGATTCCGGTGACATATTTCGCTTGCTGCTCATTATCGGGGTTATAAGAAGTACGGGTAATCGATCCCGCCGAACGGTTTCGCAGACAACCACTTTACCAGTGGCAATACCCATTTCTGCCGCACATTCTCCGCCAGATGGCTGCTAGCATCCAGCCCGCTGTAAACGGAAACGCACCCAAATGAACACTTCTCCAACAAACTCACCCGATCGCAGAACCGCTCTGGCACATCGCACGCCCTTCTTCTACGGATGGGCGGTTGTAGTGGCAGCAGGTTCAACTGTCTTCGTTCGAAATGCTGCCGCAACCCTGACGATTGCAGTATTCGTATTCCCGATGAGCGAAGATCTAGGTTGGAGCCGAACGCTGATCGTGGGCGCTGCGGCCGCTGCCGGTGTGGTGTCGATGTTCATATCCCCGTTAGCCGGGTGGATTCTCCAGCGGTACGGAGCGAGAGTGCTGATGAGTACGTCGGTAATCCTTCTGGGAGCCGTAATACTGTCGCTTCGTTGGACGACAAGTCCGATCACGTTCTACCTGCTCTTCGGCACAGGCCGTCTTATGTTCCAGGCTCCTCTGCAAATCGGAGCGTCGACCGCGGTCGCGCAGTGGTTCGTACGTCTACGTGGACGTTCATCTTCGATGCTGGGCGTATCTCACTCGCTTGGAATGGGATTATTTCCGCTTTTCGCACAGCTGTTCATGAACGCCAACAACGGTGACTGGCGCATGGCGTGGTTCTGGATGGGCATATCGGTTTGGGTGATTGCGCTGCCGCTGACACTTCTAGTTTTTGTGAACAAACCGGAAGACGTCGGCCTTACTCCAGACGGTGACGAATCAACCGCTGGCTCAGGCGATGGTTCCTCCTTGGGGACCGCGGCGGAACAAGAGGAACAGTGGACGCTGAAGGAAGCGATGCGCACTCCCGCTATGTGGATGCTCGCCATTGTTGGCGGGCTCGTATTTTTCATCCACACCGGAGTGAATATTCATCAGGCTGCGTTCCTTCGAGATCACGGGATTAGCGCGTCGATCGCAGCTGCGGCTCTGACCGTGATGGCAGGTGGTACGGCCGTCGGCAGCATTTTGTGGGGCAACCTGCTGGATCGACTTCCGGTAAAGGTTGTCTACTCGGCAACTGCAGCATGGCTCGGTGGAATGGCGTTGCTGTTCCTGCTCGTCGAAACTCCTGCAATGGCGTTTACAGTTGCAGCTCTGTTTGGAATCGGACTCGGCGGTCTGCTCGTGGTCCCACCGGTCGCTATCGCCCACTACTTCGGGCGAGACTCACTTGGCGCGATTCGTGGTGCGACGGAGCCATTCGTAAGCGGTGGGCAGGCTCTGGGCGCAATCGGTGCGGGATTGATTTTCGACTACTCAGGATCGTATTCAGCTACGTTCCCGACGTTCACTGCAGCCGCTATTATCGCTATCTTGCTTCTTGTGTTCACACGACGTCCTAAGAAGAAGAAGATCGACGGTTAGGATTGTGGGCTGAGTAATGGACGCGAGTGAGCCGTTACTTTTGTCGATATCGCATATCCGATTTCCCGATCGCAGCGAAGCGAAGTAGAGGGATCTCGATGCCAACAACTTTCCTGCAAGCAAGACACGTGCAGTTCAGCGTTACGTTGTAGGCCATGAAACAACCCTAAGCAATGGAGGTCCCTCGAATACCTCGGGAAATCCGTTGTGACCGTTCGCCGCTCAGTTGCGCGTAGTCGATATGGCAGCTAGTCTCGGGCTCGAAACGTATTGAACCGTCGTCGTTCTCAGAACTGGCGGATTATGAGCACATCAAACTAAGGCAACGGTAACTCGCTTGATCAACGGCGTTCTTCATCCCAAAAACGTGGTCGAACAACTTGTAGAACTCGGTGTTTCGCACTACGTCACGCTCCCCGACTCAGAAACGGCGCACATGTACAAAGCGCTGATGGACGAGCCATCGATCACGCTCGTCCCGGTCTCTCGTGAGGGAGAAGCGATTCCGGTCGCGGCAGGTCTGTTCGTAGCAGGTCAGAAGCCAGTTGTTTCAATCCAAAACGCCGGGCTTTACGAAGCCGGGGACGCACTGCGGGGTCTAGCGCTGGGAATCGGGTTGCCGCTTGTCATGTTCATTGGGTACAGGGGGCACAATCGCAAAGGCGACACCCCCGATTCAGCAGCGACGTTTTTAGAGCCGTTCTTGCACATGTGGCGGGTCGACTATTTCGTAATTGAATCGGACGATGACCTTGATCGCGTACCGCTTGCATTCGAGCGCGCCGCCAAGATGAACCAGCCCTTCGCGGTGGCTATCGGCACCGAGTACGCAAAGGAAGGCGAGTAATGATCACCTACGAAGACGCCTGCCGAGTTATCAACGAGTCACGCGGCGAAGCTGTTGCCGTTTCGACTATGACGCAAACGAAACACTGGAACAAAGCCTCGCAGGAGCCCGATCTCGATATTGGAATTTCCAACGGAATGTCGAAAGCCTCCTCCGTAGGGTTCGGTATCGCTCTTGGCGACCCGGATCGCACGGTGCTGTGCCTCGACTCAGACGGTTCGTTGCTGATGAACTTCGGTACTCTGGCAACTATCGCTGGAATGGCGCCAATGAACTTCTACCACTTCGTCTTCAATAACGGCATCTATTCGGTAACCGGCGGGCAACCCCTCCCGGCTCCGGGCGTTGAGTACGCAAAAGTGGCAGAAGCATGCGGGTACGCATCAGCCCACCGGTTCGAGGATATCGAGTCGTTCGACACCGCCCTACCGGGCATCCTTTCAAGCGACGGTCCGGTGTTGATCGAGATAATCGTTAAAGGCGAACCCCAGACCGAGGGCGTCGATCAAACCTGGGAATCGAACGCCAACATGCCAAAGCAGTTTCGTGCACTGCGGAAGCGACTTACGAACAAGGACGACTGGGGTCCTGGCGGACCGTACCTCTAGGTCGCTGTCGCTCGGCAATCGGAGTTCGGGAACGCCTTATTCGTCTTCGTCGCGCTTGCGGCGTTTCGGTCGAACTCTGGCGACGATAAGTCCGAATAGACCCGCAACGGCAAGCAGGTAATCACCGCCGGCTACAACCGCTCCGACGGCCTCTTTGCCTCCGGTGGGCACGTTGCAACCGAATACGGTCAATGCAGGTTCTGGAGCGAGCGATGGGGTACCTTCGCCATCCTCGGCAAGGTCCTCGTCAGCAGCCCGCATCGCAGCAACAGTCGCAGCAATGTCTTCCTCTTCCGATGACGCATCAACAACGTCGGCAACCGGAGCGACGTCTGCACTTTCCGCGGGAGGTTCTTCGCCTTCGGCTGGAGGGGCTTCAGTGTCTGCTGGAGGATCGTCAGCGGGAACGGGAGTTGGAACCTCAGCCGGGTCTGGAACTGCGATTACATCGTCGGGCGTCGTCGCTGGGGGGCTATCTTCTGGAACAACGTCCGGCTCAACCGTTTCTGGTTCGATCGTCGCCTCAGGGGCCGGAACCGTTTCGGGAGTCGCTACTACGTCTTCTGGTGTTGAATCCGCTGGTGTTTCGGCCACGTCCGGTGTGTCAGCGGATTCGGGTTCTGCCGATGCGACTGCTTCAGAATCGGTCGGTATCTCGGTTGGTGCGACCTCAACGGTCGGTGGAATATCTATCGTCGGAGCTGGTGTTGGAGTTTCGGTTGGCACAGGTGTAGCTGTGGGTGCTGGTGCGGCGACGCTGAACACCCGCACAATTGGGCTATGCGTGTTGCCAGCATCGTCCCTGCCGACCACTTCGAGCGTGTGGAAATCGTTTTTTAGATTGGATGGGCGATACGACCAAGTTGACGCTGACTCAGCGGTGAATCCCGAGGTGATATCCGCGCCATCGAGTTTTGCGCTGATAATCGTCACCCCAGCGTGCGTGTCACCCGAGTACTCACCGATCTCGTCGGCAAAGCTGACTGTTATAAGCGGATTCGACACAAGCGCCACTTCCCGATTGCCGGGTACGACTATTGGCTCTTTGATGTCGGTGTCGAGATGAAATTGAACGGCGCCCGTCGGATAACCAGCCGAACCGATCGCCACCCCGCCTCTTGCGATATTTACTGCAGCATCGAACCCAGCTGTTTCTACGTTCTTGACTCCATCACCGGCTGCAGAACCCGTGAACGTTGTACCGTCCACGATGATCGACCACTCGTTGGTGTCGACAAGCTGCGCAGACCCGAACGTAACCCCGTTGATCGTAACGGTGGGCGCAGCCATGAGTGTTTCTACTGTCGTTACATTGATCGTGAGTAGTCCATTTGTGACTACAGTATCGGTTGAAACATTGAGCCTCGGGCCGAGCTTATCGGCGGGAACGATTTCCTTGAGCGCCGAAGGAAATTCTGTATTGTCGGCCACGGCACCCGGCATGATCGTTAATAGCTGGGGAGAAGTCGGAATATCTTCGAACGTCAGCCAGACTGTGTCTTTGGACGCAGCGACCATCGTCGCCGTCTGGGCTGACTCGCCGTTGACCAAGAATCGTGTCGCATCTATTAGCGACTCTTTGATCGGCTCAGACCATTGGACCTTGATGCTGTTCAGCCTGTTACTGACCAGGTTTCCGACGATATCTGGGTCGTTGTTTTTCGCTGCGAGATCCCAGGCTTCTCCGAGCACGACTTCGATCAGAGAAGGTGGTGATGTGTCGATGGTGTATGAGTGGGATTGATCGCCTGTGGTAGCTTCGGAGTCGGAACGCCCTACGTTGCCCGATCTGTCAGTTGCTGTCACGTACCAGTTAACGAGTCCGTCCGTGCTAACGCCCGGAAGTAGAGCGACGGCGTTCCAGCCTTGATTTACAGCGGTCGAATCGGTGCCCGAGGCAACGACTATCTCGCCAGGCTCATCGAATATGCCGTCACGATCGACATCGACGTGAAACTTGATCTTGTTCAGCTCTACACCCGATGCGGCATCTGTCACGACCGCCCTGCCCCAGGCGGTGATGTTGCTGGTCGAACTCAGGTGCGTGGGTGATGTGATCGAAACGACTGGCTTCGTGGCATCGACCACTACTGCTTCACTGATCAGTTTGGCGGGGCTGACATCGGTATATTCGAGCGTGACCGTGACGCCGTCTGCAACTTTGATTACGGGATCGAGTACCCGATACGGCATTGCTGGCACCTGTGGTGGAAGTAGCGGCTCCGGTCTTGAACGTTGCTGTGAAGGTGTGAGACGTGGGCGTTGTCTCGAGTAGATTCATCGTGAATCCGACCGGATCCGACGGTGTTCGCACCGTGACTGACGTCGTGTCTCGATGCTCACTTCGGTACGTAACAGTAAAGTTTTCGGGGGTCGACACCGTCTGTGAATGGACAAGCTGGAAGGTTCCAGAATCCTTGTTCACCCACTGAACCGATGCCTGGGTCGTGCTGATCTGTAAATCTTCAGCCGTGATCAAGCCATCAGCATTGAAATCGCCAACTGAAGCGTTCTGTAGTTTGAGCACAGTTGTATCGCTGATCACTCCCACCGGAAGTTCATACAGATTGCTTGTTGAATCCGTGGTTTCGAACTCTCTCAACACCGTCACGTTGAGATCAGGGTCGAATACTGACGCTGTGATCGTAGAAGTGAGTCCGGCGTGGGGTGGCGTGGCGTCGAGTGTCCCGATCTGAGAAGCGAACACTGTGTTTGCGTCGCTGGCGGGCGCGATAAATCCGACTGTTGCGATTACAACTGCAAACAGAAGAATTTTGGAGCGTCTGGTTATTACGTTGAGGCCCGTACCGAGTGCCAGGACTTTTCCCATAAGTTGAGATTAGTCACAGATGGCGGATTCGGCATGAGTGAAGCATGCACCGAGCCCGTGGGCGCATACGCACATACGTGTGAGGAGTACGCTGCCAAACCGGATTTTGCCGATCTAAACGCGATCTGCCCATTCAACCCAAATTAGAGCAGTGGCAAAAGTACGTGAGACGGCCTAATCGCATCTCGGAATATTCGGTTGTGGGCCACAATTCCACTCGATTCGTGGGCGTTATTTCGTCCGGTTTGCCAGTTGCGATCCCATCTCGGGAAGCTGCTGCTGGCAACGGCGACTCGCAACCTGTGACCCTTCTGGAAAACGTGGCTGGTCGCCCACATGTCGACCTCGAACTCCATCGGCATGTGTGGCACTAGTGCGATTGGCTTTTCAAACGAGTCTTTGAACCTCGCCCGCAAAATACCGTCGCAGATGAGCATCGACGTTCCATCAGGGTGGACATCGGTGATTCTGACGACCCAATCGGTGTCGATTGCCGACGATGATGCGTGCAGTACGGCTTTCACAGGGCCAGTTACGTCGAGTGGCTCTTCAAGAACACCAGTTGTGTACGTCAGCACGCCATCTTCGTAGCCGCGCTGGTCACGAGGGCCGTTGTTATCGCCCAGATGACCACCACCGAACGAACGAATCGGGTTTTCGGGGTCGGAATCGTATTCGTCGAAGACTTCGCCGAATGCATCGGGTTTCGTGGTCGACAGAACGCCGTCATTTAACGATTTTGCTGATTTTGACGTTCCGTCCGACAGATAGAACGGCGTGTTTGTTGCGCCTTCAGGCGGCCATTCGTTGAATTCGCGCCATTTATTAATGCCCATAGCGAAAAGCTTGACCGGCTTGTCGGATTCGACGCCGTTGTCGATTCGCTTTAGCCAGTGGTCGAACCAGCGCAAACGAGTGGCAAACCAGCCTAATTTTGCCTGCTCACCAAAGTCGACTTCGCCGGCTTCCCGCATATCTGCGGGGCCGGGATTGTGCACCCATGGGCCTATCGTAAGACGCTGCGCTGCCCGTACTTCAGGGGTGGTCGCTTTGGCACGCATCCCCTTGTAGTTTTCGATTGTCCCTCGCAGGAAACAGTCGTACCAACTTCCGAAATGGTGCACCGGGACGTTCACTCGATCATGCGAGCGCCTGACGCTGAATTCCTCCCAGTAATCGTCGTGATTCGGGTGGTTCATCCAGTCGCTAAACCAGTCATGTAAATCTACGACGGGACGCAGGGGCGAAACGGGTGTATTTTCGAGGTAATCGGCGTATTCGGCCGACGCTTTTTTCACTCGCTCATCGGTTTCGTTTTCTGCACCATTTCGGGCGAGCTTTCGAGCGTTTGTCGCGGTGTGTTTGAGCGTCCACATCGTGTTAAACCCGTGCTCGAACGCGCCGCCTCGATAGACCCATTCGTCGTAGTAGTCTGCCGGCGATTGTCGGACGAACTGAGCTTTGAGATGTGGTGGCTGAGTCGAGAGCATACGGTACTGGGTAGCACCGGAGTACGACCCGCCTATGGTACCGATATCACCGTTCGACCATGACTGTTCGGCAACCCACTCAACGGTGTCATAACCATCTTGATTATCCCCGTCGCCGTCGTCACGAAACGGGTAAAATTCGCCATCTGAAGCGAAACGCCCACGTACGTCTTGAATAACGGTTGCGTAGCCGTGTGAGGCATAGAATTCGCCGGCTTTTAAATTCGATTCTGAAGAGCCGGTTTTGTCATACGGGGTGCGCTCAATTAAAACCGGGAACCGGCCGTCCGTATTAGGTCGCCACAAATCGGCCCGAAGTATCGTCCCGTCCCGCATCGGAATCTCGATATTTCGCTCCATTATTACGTCATACTCGCCATCGGAATCAGCCACTAAACGACCCTCATTGTCCGTCGTACACGCCTATAGGGCGTGCACGGCGAACAACTGATACGACCTCAAAGCACGTGCCATATTGGCACTTACATGCCGGCGCCGCCGTCTACGGTGATCATCGACCCCGTAATCATTGCCGCATCGTCCGTTGCCGCGAACACAAACGCATTCGCAATGTCCTCAGGTTGTTGTAACCGACCCAGAGGCGTGCCGCTTAGGCGACGCTCAAAATTCTCAGGGTTGTCGATGCTGGTCTCCCAGCTGTTCGGGCTGTGCTCGTTATTACCACGGATAAATGGCGTATCGACGTGGCCCGGCGAGATGATCACGCACCGAATATTGTCCTTTGCGAAAGAACTTGCCGCCGAACGGGTAAGACCGACCATTGCCATCTTCTGCGCGCCATAGCCGGGACTTCCACCACCTGGCCGAATCGCGGCAAGGGACCCCATATTCAGAATCACTCCGCTGCCAGCCTTACGCATCGAAGGAACTACCGCCTTGATACCCAAGAACGAGCCGTTCAGCCCAACTTCCATGATGAGTCGGAATTGTTCTTCGGTCTGCTCTTCGAATCCAACCCTGAAGTTGGCTCCAGCGTTGTTGCAAAGCAGGCTTATCGGACCGAATTCTGCTTCGGTTTTCGTGACTGCTTCGGCCCAGGCGTCGGCGCTTCGGACGTCGAGCTCAACAGCGATCGCCCTTCCGCCAGCCTTCGTGATCTCAGAAGCGACTTCTTGAGCCGACTCCAGTCGATTATCTGCGACACACACCGCCGAGCCTTCGGCAGCGAACTGCCGTGATTGCGCACCGCCCATTGCTCCACCACCGCCGGTGATGATCGCTACTTTTCCTTCGAGTCGGCCATTTGGTTCTTTTGACATGATTTTTATCCCAGTACCAATCCGCCATCAGGACGACGAGAGCTCTCGCCCGGTCCTGCTTCGTACGGATGCTTCAGCATTTCTTCTACGTTGATATCGATACCCAGTCCCGGTGTCTCCGGCGCAATGAAATAGCCGTCCTTCACCTCGGTCACATTCGTCACAATGTCTTCTTTGAACGTCCCTGTCTCGATATTGAATTCATTGACGTCCCAGTTCATCGTTGCAGTGGCTATGTGTGTTAGAGCCATGGTCGTAATCGGGCCCAAAAAGTGGTGTGGTGCCATCTTGATGTGGAAACCTTCAGCGAGCGCTGCGATCTTCTTCACATGGGTGAATCCACCGGCAAGACCAATATCGGGTTTCAGGAACGCCATACCGGGAAGCATGCAGTACTCGCGGAACTCCCACAGTGTGTTGTTTCGTTCACCGGCCGCCAATGGCAGATTAATTTTTTCACCGACAGAGCCCATCGACATCACTGATTCAGGAGCGATGGGATCCTCGTAAAAATACGGCATGTATTTTTCGAGCTGCTGTGCAAACACGACCGACGTTGCTGGGAACAAATTGCGGTGAATTTCGATCCCAATATCGAAGTCCCAGCCGACCTCTTCACGTACTGCTTCGACTATTGCCGTGTTCTGCTTGATCAGATCGCCATGTGCGAGTTTGCCCCAGTCGGGCGGGAACGGCGTCATCTTCAGCGAGGTATAACCGTCGTCCTTCGCTGCACGGGCAAACCGGGCAAAATCGTCGGGCCCCTTCATTGGTCCTACCTCGGGGTACGACCCTCCCATCACCATCGCCCGTACTTTGTCTCGTACTTTGCCGCCGAGCAGATCCCACACGGGTGCGCCTAAACGCTTGCCCTTGATGTCCCAAAGGGCCATGTCGATCGCCGATAATACAGCCGTAATCGCTGGGCTTCGGAACGAGTACTTGCGGTATGCGGCGTTCCAGATGTAGTCGACATCTCGGGGATCGACTCCCTTGAGATCGTCAGCTATCCGATGCGCAATAACTTCCATTGCGTCTGCGTAGCTCCAAAAATTACCCTCGCCGACGCCGTACGTGCCGTCGTCACAGGTGACCCTCACGGTCAACCACTTCGACACAAGCCACGTTTCAATTTTCTCGATTTTCATTTTCTTTCGATATACCTTTCTGAAGCCCTCTCCCCGAAGGAGAAGGAATAAATCCCACCGTTACTTATTTATGCAGTCCATACAAACTCGTGTCTGTAACCGTTTCGATTAGCGACTGGATATAGCCGATTGAGAACGCACGTCCGCGGTGACCCCAGTCGGTGTCGCCGATCGTGTGGACGGCGTGATCGTCCATGAAGAATCCCTCGAAACCGTTCTCAGCGTAGGTACGCATCGCTTTATACATGTCAACGTAGCCCTTGTTGATGAACATTTCGTTGAACTTGGGCACAGTTCCCGACACATTGCGGAAGTGCACGTAGAGCACTCGGTCACGTTTCACAAAGTACTCGATCATGTCGTAGATGCTTTCGCCGTTGTCCTGATCCGCGCCTGCGAACTGCGAAAACGAACCCTGGCACAGCAAAATTGAGTTCGCCGGGCTGTCGTATATATCGAGAAGTCGCTTGTAGTTCTCAAAGTTGATGAGCAGCGATGGCACCCCACCGATCTCGGGCATCGGAGGGTCGACCGGGTGCAGACCCAGCTTCACGCCGTACTTCTCGGCCACAGGAGTCGCTTCCTTCACCCACGTCTCAAGACACTCCCAAGCGCGATCAAGCGAAATATCCCAATCAACGACTTTCGGCCAGTCCATTTTCTCGGCATCGAACGCCGTGCCCATTGCACCCCAGCCGAGATCAACATTGCCAGTTCGGTAGAAACGCGGGTACCGCCAACTCATCGTGTACATCGGAATGCCTGCGTTGCCGATGTTCTTGATGGTTTCGATCATATTTTCGAGCTGTTCGTCGAAGCGAGGACCGCCCGCAATCATGTGGTGTCGCATCTCGATCTGCGTGTTCTCGATCGCCGCGAGGTTCAGGCCAAATTCGTTCACTCGGTTCTTCAATCCAACGAGATCTACCAACTCCCACTTGCCGTCTTTGATCGGGACAGGGGGCGTGTTTAGCACGACGTTCTGGATTCCGAGCTGTGCCATGTAACGAAGGGTTTCGGTGTTGGTGGAGCCGTTGAGCCCCATTCCGATCTGCATCATGACGATGCCCGCTTCCCTACTGCACTCATATCGACCGGTCCGCCGTACTCGACTTCCTTTTTGACCGATTCGATAACCCCGGCAATGTAGCCCTGTGCGAATAGTCGAGAACGGTAGCCGCCCAGATTTCCTGGAAAGTCAGTGGCGTCGACCATCAATGGGCAGTGATCATCGATGAAGTTCCCTGTGAATCCGGCGTCACGATAGGTTCGCATCGCCCGTTTCATATCGACGTAGCCGGTGTTGATGAACTCCTCATTGAACGACGGAGCCTTGCCGCTGACGTTACGGAAATGGACGTACAAAATTTTGTTCCGTTTTCCGAAGTAGTCGATCATTTCGTAAATATCTTCGCCGGGCATTTCGCTGAACGTTCCCTGGCAGAATTCGATGGCGTTGTAGTCAGAATCGACGACTTCGACCAAACGCTTAAACGCTGCGAAGTTGCGGAAAAGTCCTGGCACACCGCCTCGCTGCGGAACCGGCGGATCTTCAGGGTGAATGCCGCAACGCATGCCAACCTCTTGGGCAACCGGCGTCACCGCTTTGATCCAGTATTCGAGAGCGTCCCACATGGTATCTTCGTCCATGTCTTCGCCGAACGTTGAAGGGCGCCGCGAGTTCTCCCAGTCGTAGTCATATCCGGTGCCCATTGCGCCACCACGAACCATCGTCGGTTGCGCCCTGCCCCAGCTGTTTGGCATCCAGTTGTAGCCATAGATCGGGATGCCGGCGCGACCCATGTCACGGACCTGGACGAGCAGGTCTTCGATTAGCTCGTCCTGTTTTGGGCCGCCAAAAATCACATCGTGATAATCGAGTTGCGGCGAAAATCCGCCTTCGATAGCTGCCAGTTTCAGACCGTACGATTCGATCTTCATCCGCATCGCCACATAATCCTGGTACTTCATGTGAGCGCTGCTAGGACCACCGTAAACAAGGATATTTTTGATGCCGTACTGGGCTGCGGTTTGCAGTACTTCTTCACCCGCTGGCCAGAAAATAGCGACCATCGGCTCCATGTTTTAATCCCTGTTCGTTCTTGAAATATCGCTCGCTAAACGTGAATGAATGGAATGTAGCACGTAGCGTTCTCGCCAGTGCCCCGGCGGGGAGATGATCTAATGATTATTTTGTTAATTGGGAAGCTGCTCATCTTGCCCAGAAGTGTCGTGAGTAACCGAATCATGTTGTAAGGGATAACGGCGATTCAACTCAAAAGAGATCCCTCTGAGGCCCTCGGGAAATCGGTCAAATCACGAGGCTCTAAAGCACTCCTGCATTGGTCAATGCAGTGCGCAATCCTGCGGCGTTATCGAACAGGTGCCCTGCCCATCCAAGTTTCAGTGCCGGACGCAGGTGAACATCCTTGTCATCGGTGAAGAATGCTTCGCTCGGGTCAATACCAGCAAGTTTAAGGGCGTACGTATAAACCTCGGGTTCAGGTTTAAAGAAACCGGCCTCGGAGGCGTTAACCACGTAGTCGAATGAGTTCGAAATACCCAACGCTTCAAGATCCTGATTGAGCTTGCTCGTGGCGTTCGTGAACAACGCTACTTTCGTAACCGTTTTGCACTCCTCAACCAACGCCAGCACTTCGGGGTCAATCTCGCCAGTGAAGCTGTTCCAGTGATTCACAGCGCCAATGGCATTGTGGTTCGGGTAGCGTTTCGAGAGGATTTGGGCGACATTCGCACGCCACTGTGGATCGGTAATTTCACCACGAATAGCAGGATCCAAATTCGCTTTTGCGAACGCTGCCTCACGTACTGCCTCAACAGGAATTCCGAACTTATCCTCGATGTCGTAGATGCCGGGATCCCAGTTACGCAGAACGCCATCGAAGTCGAAAAACACGCACTTGATCGGCATTAACCGTCCCACCCGCGTTGCATGCCGCGGATGTAAGCGATTTGGCCGAGATGCTGCGATTCCTCAGCGAGAATATGGCCGAGAATCCATCCGATGTTCAGCGATTCGTCACGGTACGCGGCGTAAACGTCTCGATCCATGTCTGACTGCTCAAGCGCGTCGACCATGCCAAGTAACGAAGCGTGCGCCGCATCGGAATACTCGAGGACGAGATTGATATCAACTGATGGAAAATCCCGAACCTGATCAGGCGTTTCGCCTCGTCCATATCGATCTTCGGGCATTCCTAATTTGGCTGCCCAGCCGTCGCTAGTCCACAGTTCGTCACCGCCAAGCACAGTCGAATTCGCCCAACGATCCGAAACACGCGCCATGTGCCAGACGGTCCACAGTATGTGGTTCGATTCGGGAGCCGGCTGCCACAGTAATTCCTCAGGCGTAAGGCCGTCTATCGTTTGTTTTAGCTTGCCGTAGTACTCGTTGAGTCCGCTCTTGATCGGGGTTCTGAATGTAGCCATTTGTGAGTCTCCGTTATCCGTTTAGACCACGAATCATGCCGCGAATCAACGCCACTTGACCGAGGTGCTGAGATTCTTCGACGATCACGTGACCGAGAATCCAGCTCCACTTAATCGGGCCTCTGCCTCGATCGATTTCGTTCGACATATCGGCGTCGGCCATGCCATCGATTACCCTGAATGCCGCTTCTCGCACAGCGTCGTAGTATGCAACCAACTCGGATACCGGTACGTTCGGCATTGCCCGCACGTCGTCCATCGCCTGACCGTAGCCGCTGCTTTCGCCTGTGATCCCCGTTATATCAGCCCAGTTCCCGGAATCCCAGACGCTCTCCCCCCCGGCAACCCAGACGTTGATCCAGCTATCCTCGACCTTCGCCATGTGCCACACGAGCCATGCGATGGAATTCGTGTCGAGAGTCGTCTGCCAGTGTAGTTCGGCTTCGGTAAGACCATCGAGTTTTTCTTTTAGCTCTCCCAGATATTCCGACATACCGCTTTTTACGGCGTCTTTGAATGAACTCATAATTTTCCTTGTCTCAACATATCGACGATGGATTTCCCGACCGCAGCACATCCTGAGCTAGTCGAAGGGCGCAGCGGAGCTGGGGGCTCGGCGGAATCATTCGACAATACTAGCCTCACACGAACTTCTGGTGAATCTCGTCGAGATCGAATCTGCTCGCCGTATCGTTCAGCACGGCGATGTTTTTGTCGACCTCTTCTGGTGTGCGCATGCCGACCAGCGCAACGTCGATCAGCTTATTCGACAGGACGAACTGCAACAACGCCGGAGAGTAGCCAAAATCGTCGTCTGGTCGTGCTGTTTTCATCCATCGCTGGAACACACTGGCTGTTAGCGATCGCATCGTCACGACGCCCATTCCCACTTTGTCGGCTTCATAGATCGACCCGAACGGGCGAGTTGGCTCGTAGGTGTGTTGGAAAACGAGGTTGTAACAGGTTTGCATCACGTCGAAGCGTCTGGATTCTATGAACTCATATACCGGTGGGTTTTGATCCTCGGTGGTGAACCCGATGTGCCTTATCAGCCCTTCGTCACGAGCCTGCTCAAGCACTTCAAGAGCTCCGCCTTTGCCCATTGTTTGCTCGCGGGCTTCAGGTGTGTAGGTCGTGCCGTGGACCTGAACGAGATCGATAACGTCCAAGCGAAGATTTTTTAGCGAGTTCTCGATCGACTCACGTGGATTCGACTCGTCGTGGCTGACTTTCGTGGCGACGTAAAGATCGTCCCGCCGCGAAGCAATTCCGGCGGTCGCCAGCCCTTCGCCGAAGATCTTTTCGCTCTCGCCACTGCCGTACGCAGCCGCCGTGTCGTAATAGGTAATACCCGATGCAACGGCGTGCCTTATCGCCGAAATAACACCCTCACGCTGTTTCGTGTCTACAGGCGAAAACGGATCGAGATAGTTTGTAAGCCCAGTCGGCGCGCCACCGAACCCGATCCGGGAGACGGTGGCGTTGGTTCGGCCAAGCAAGGAGATCGCGCTACTGTCCATGGCATCCTGACAAATTTATTCTCACCTCAGGTGAATCGGGTATCGAGTAACTTGACGAGCTGTTCAAGCCAGCAATTTTTTTACGAACGCAGGAATAGGGTCTGCTTGGCTTGCGCTCGCACCGACGTCTAATCGTCGCCCACTAGTCTCGACGCACTGTCATGAGCCGCTGGAGATGTGTTGACGACATGTAATTGTTTCTTCGAGTCCCCAACGTAGCCGAGCGAGTTGTATTTTAGGAGGAATGACATCCCGAGATCAGTCAGGGGGAAAGAATACCCAAGGGCATAGACGTTTGTGGCTTCTCTTATCGCTCCTGCTGCAGTGCTCCATATTGAACGAAGTGTTTCATGCCTGAACAGAGACGATTTCTCTGTCGTGGGTGGGACCAAATAAGGCACTTTATCGATGACATATCTCTGAGCTAATTGATCTCTCTGGTCAACTTCTCCCCATGCAGTGATTGGCACGTAATATACCGGTTCACCGGTGGAATTCCGGGTTCCTGAGTAGTACCAATTCAGAGATCCATGCAATTTACATAGTTTGAATGTCGGGTCTCGCCCAGGTCCGAAAACCATATTGTCCCGTGCCGCCGCGTTGGTGAGGCCCAATGGGTACAGATCCCCGGCTGATTTTTCGATGATTGCCATCGCAGCGCGTTCAACCAAAGTGTCGTAGTTCAACGAAACCACAACTGAATTTGTTTCATCCCAATACGATATTAATTCGCTTAACCAACTCGGCACGTGATCCTGTGCCACGTAGTTTTCGTTATACGAGATCACCTCTTCAATCACCCTGGTGGCATCGAGAAACAGTGCCTGATTCCTGAGTCGGTCGGACTCAGTAAGCCAAGGCTGATCGGTTGCCAAGAAGGTCAGATAATGTTCAATATCTTGACTAATCGACCGTGAGAAATTACCTATATCCGACATTTTCCTGACTTGGTATCCGAGATCCTCCATGAGCGGCATATTTTCATATATTGCGCGCGAAAACCCCGCTCCGAGTATGAAAACATCTGGTCCAGATTCCTCCAGGCGGGATTGATTAGTCATCTGCGTCGCGGGTTACTGGAATCACTGGCATATCTTCAAACACATTGGTCACGAACCATTGAACATAAGTTGCCCAAGCCTGTGCGGGAATACTTAAATCAGAATCATCGAAATCATGTTCGACCTTTACCGAGGGATATTTTTCCGAATTCGCATAGACAGTCCAGCTATCGGAGTCAGTTTTGGAGCGTCTACAAAAGACGCCAACTTCAAATGTTGTCTGCATGACTCCGAACTCTGAATCATGTCTCAATTGAAGAGCATCCGCTAACAGCTTTGATGCTGTTGGAAATTTTCCCATCAGTAGTTGTACTGCGTAATCCGAAATATTTGCCATTTCAGCCTCCCTGCTTGATTACCGCTTCGATCATTGCCTGGATGTAGCCGTTGGCGAATGCGCGACCACGGTGACCCCACGCTGTGTCTTGGTGCGTGTGCGGGACGTGGTCGTCGATGAAGAAACTGTCGTATCCGTTGTCGTAGTAGGTCTTCATAGCCCGGTACATATCGACGTGCCCAGTGTTGATGAACTCCTCGTGGAAATCCTCAGGATTCGGGGCCGAAACGTTGCGGAAGTGAACGTAGAGCACCTTTTTCTTCTGCACCATCTCAGCGATGAAATCGTACAGGGCGTCGCCTTCGGAATCGAACATCTCAGAAACGGTTCCCTGACAGAACTCGATCGCACAGCTATCAGAAGGATAGATATCGAGGTAACGGCGATAGTTCTCGTACGACCGGAACAGTTGCGGAATACCGCCAAGCTGATCGACCGGCGGGTCGCACGGATGAATACCGAGGCGAATGCCTTCTTCTTCCGCGATCGGAGTAATGATCTTGATCCAGTACTCGAGGTTCTCCCACATCTCTTCTTCGGTGTACACCCGACCGTGCGTTAGAGCCTGTTCGTTTGCTAGTTCGTAGTTGAAGGCCGTTGCAACAGCACCGCCACGAATCAGCTTCGGAGGGGTGCGCCACACATGAGAAGGCATCCAGTTGTAGCCGAAGATCGGTATGCCTGCCCGTGCGATATTGCGCACGGTCGTGATCATGTTGTCGACCTGCTCGTCTCGCTTCGGGCCATTGAGCATGATGTGGTCGTAGAACTGCGTCGGCACGTTTTCCAGCGCCGACAGCTTCATGCCGTAGTTCTCGACGTTCCTGCGCAGGTTCACGAGGTCGTGCAGCGACCATGTCCCGTCGTAGCTGGGCAGTTGCGGCGCATTGAGCAGAATGTCGGTCGCCCCGTACTGTTGGGCAAACTGAAGGTACTCGGGGGTTGCCTCTTTAAACTGTCCGAATCCTGCTCGCATAAGATCGTTTCTCCTAGTCGCCGTGCAAAGCGAAGCAATAAAACCGTTTTGGCCTGCCCGACAAGTTACACCCGGTGGCCAGCAAGTGGTAGGCGAACCGTCGGCTTGCAAGCTCAGTACAACATGGCATAGGCTGCGGATTAGCGCGACTACAGCTACTGGAAGGACGCGCCCCGGTCAGCCGAGGCGTCAGGAGCAAAATGACTACCGCAGACCAAACTCAATCAACGTATCCAGCCCGGTTAAACATCGATTACGTGGGATCAGGCCGAAATCGCCTGACTACGTTCTTCAGAAACATCACGGCGATACCAATTTGGGTCGTGATGATAGCGCTGGGAACGACCATGAACGCACCGTTGGTTTTGCCAGCTCTGCTGATGATCGTGTTCCGCCAGAAGTACCCGCGCTGGTGGTTCGATTTCAACCTCGAGTATCAGCGATTCTCGATGCGAGTGAACTCGTACACAAGTCTGATGACAGACGAATACCCGTCGACCGATGATACGCAGGGTGTTCACCTTGATATCGACTATCCCGACGCGACCCAGCTAAACCGGTTCATGCCGCTGTTCAAGTGGATTCTCCTGGCACCGCATTACGTGGCGCTCGTTGTTCTCTGGATAATTCTGGCGATAGTGATTTTCTTAAGCTGGGTTGTGATCCTGTTCACTGGCAAGTTCCCCCAGGGACTCCACAACTACATTGTTGGAGTGAACAGGTGGGGCGTGAGGGTGATGGCATACGGGTTCTTGCTGACCACAGATCAGTACCCGCCGTTCTCGCTCGACTAGCTGATGGTTCCCCAATTCGCAAAAAATTCCGAATAGTTCGAAATCCAGATCCCGGAAAATCGATCGTGATTTATCTGACGATTGTTCAGCGCGCCTGAAATGCAACCGGTAACCCAACATTGGAAAACCGTGGATCACCTTTGGCGTGGTTAGCCTTCGGTACATGATCGTTTGGGCGAGTTACGTGACACCTGAGTAATCGATTTCGGCCTACATGCGCGTGCCGTCATGAGCGATCCAGGGGGAAGCCATGCCAATCGAGAGAATCCGCCATAGTCGCCAATCTCTATCTCTATTTTCGCTGCATCGACCGGGGTGTATACGCGATACTTCTTGCTTCGACCGTCTACATTGCAGACCACCTGCATCACCCCCCTGCGGAGCCGTAGTTGACCCGGGTTCTCGTCACATATGCCACTAAATTCGGATCCACTCGTGAGGTGGTTTCATCGATCGTTCACGAGCTGATCTCTGCCGGCCTAGACGCCCAGGGTGCAGAGGCAAGCGGTGAGCTGCAAATCGACGATTACGATGCGTTCGTGATCGGGTCGCCGATGTATGGCGGCAAATGGGTACCAGACGCAGCCCTCTTTGCGGCGCTCATGGCAGATCGAATGAACGGGAAGCCGGTAGCCTTATTTTCGATCGGGACTCTCGGGGTAAAGAACCCGAACGCCGCTCGGGCAGAACACGAAGCGTTCATCGGTGGGCTGCGTAAAGTTGCGCCAAAACTCAACATCGTTGGCGATGCTGCTTTCAACGGTTACTTCGAGCGAGCTAACCTACCGTGGTACCTGCGGATAGTCGATAGATTTGCTCCTACCCCTGAAGGAGATCACCGCGATTGGGCGGCGATACAGGCATGGACGAGGTCGCTCGTAGCCGAGTTTTCTTGAGCAGATGCTAGTTTCAGCAGCTCGAAATACGTAAGCAAATGTTCATAGACACTCACGCACATATCCATCAGCACGATTCAAGCGAATCCGCCGACATCGTTGCCCGCGCCGTAACGGCGGGGGTCGTGGCGATCATCACCGCCGGAACTACTGTCGCCGATTCGCAGACAGCGATCACGATGGCAGAAAACCACGCTCGCGTGTTTGCGGGGGTTGGTGTTCACCCGACCGATCTCGAACGGTCGCTAACCTCTACAGATCTGGCGGCGCTCAGCAAACTAGCAAGCTCGCCACAGGTGATCGTTATGAGCGAAATCGGTGTCGATCATCAGAATCGATCGCCCAATAAAGAGTGGCAGGCGGAATCGTTCCACAGCCAGATCGAAATCGCCCGAACGCACTCGTTGCCGGTCGTGTTTCACATCCGCGAACAGGCCGATGATTACGACGCCCACTCGGCTCGTGATGCAGCGATTTCGATCCTGAAAGAAACCAGCGCCGGTGAGCTCGGCGGAACGGCTCACTACTTTCAGGGTCGTTGGGAATTCGCAGAACAGTTACTCGACCTTGGATTCCACATTTCGTTCGCAAAAACCCTTGCTCGCATCACCGATCTTGAAGAAACGGCCCGCAACACACCCGACGACAGAATCCTCGTCGAAACCGACGCCTATCCTCAGACGTTCAAAAAGAATCGCGAGAAGTGGACCGAGCCTCGTGACATTCCCCTGGTGGTCGAAAAATTGGCAGAGCTCAGAGGCAGTTCAGTACCTGATATCGAACGACTTACGATGGATAACACGTTGGCGATGCTCGGAAATCGAGCCGACACAGTTAGGCGAGTTCTCGAATCTGATGGCTAGGTGTGAGCGCACGCAAGTAATTCCGCTATAAAATTCGCAGACGACGCGTCGTTACGCACAGGCAAGCTTTTCGTGCGAGCTACATCCTAGTAAAACAGTCAAGATACGTTTTATGCTTCCAAAATCTTCGAACATAGGCCTCAAAGAATGGGCGGTTACGTCCGGCGCACTCGGCCGTGGCGAACAGACGTTCATGCTCCGAAAAGGCGGCATCCGAGAAGACGGTCGCCACTTTAAAATCGAGCATGAGAAGTTCCTCCTTTATCTAGGTTTATTCCATGAAGGGGAGCTTCTGCTGAAGCCCGAGAATCGTGTGCTTCTTGAAGAGACGGCAAACGCCGATTTCAGCAAGGAGATCTCGTTCACGGTCTTTTGCGAACTCGTCGAGACGATCGAGATTTCTGAGGAAAATCAGGTGCGGGCGCTCGACGCGTTTCACATCTGGTCGAAAGAGTTCCCCGTAAAGCGATTCAACTGGAAGCCGCGCCACCCGCTCAAGCTGATGATCGTCCGAGCCTACCGGCTCGATACGCCAGTCACCGTGAGCGTAGGCGAAGGCTATACAGGCTGTAAGTCGTGGGTCGACCTCGCCGATGAGATAGATCTCACCAATCTGACTCCCGCCCTATCCGATGCCGAGTTCAACACTCAGGTATCGAACATCCATGAAGCTCTGGCCCCCCAGCCAATAAACGAACCGGTAAACGCATAATTAAGGCTGAACCACCCTTCAGCAAACAGCAGGATAAGCACGTTGAAATACAGGAAGATACAGTCGACCGACCTCACCGTTTCCGAAATCGGATTCGGCGTGTGGAGTGTGAGCATGAACTGGTGGGGCGAGGTCAAAGAAGAAGACGGTATCAACCTGCTTCAGAAGGCCGCCGACAAGGGCATCACGTTCTTCGATACAGCCGACACCTACGGCGCTGGCTACGGCGAGGAGATCATGCCGAAGGCTCTTGCAGATCGACGTAAGGACATCGTGATCGGCACCAAGTTCGGTTACGACATCGAGGCTCCACGTGAAGGCCATAAAGAGCGTCCGCAGGTTTGGGATGCCGACTTCGTGAAGCGTGCCTGTGAAAACAGCCTCAAACGTTTACAGACCGACTACATCGACATCTATCAGTACCACAACCCACGTCTGGACGTGCTTCAGCGCGACGACACGATCGCGGCGCTGGAAGACCTGAAGGCTGAGGGCAAGATCCGGCACTACGCAGTTGCAGTCGGACCCGATATTGGCTGGCTCGAAGAGGGTCTGTACACGATCAACGATATGAAGCTTCCTACCGAGTTGATCTACTCGATCCTCGAGCAGGATCCCGCCGACGTCATGCTCGAAGCTGCCGAAAAGCAAGGGGTTGGGGTCTACTGCCGGGTGCCGCACGCATCGGGAATGCTCGATGGCAAATACACCAAGGACACCGTTCTCGACGAGAGTCCGTTCGATCCTTCGGATCACCGTGCGTATCGCCGAATGCACTGGCTTAAGAACTCGATCAAGAAGCTAAAGCAGATCGATTACATGATTGCCGACAAGCCTGCCACGGTTGGGCAGATAGCCATCAAATTCACGCTCATGCCGCAGATCATGGCGTCGTGCCTGCCAACCATGACATCTGTCGAGCAGATCGACGAATATGCGGCTGCGTGCGACATCGACGATATTCCACAGGACGAGCTCGACCAGCTGGCACCGATTTACGCTGACAACTTTGGCGTCGGTGATCCCGATCCGCAGAAGTCGAGCACGTCAGGTACAGGGTGGATCGACCACAACGGCGCGCCGTTCGATCGACAGCTAATGGTTCCGGGCGAGTAGGGTTCGCCCGGTTTTCTGGCCTAAATGGATTTCCCGACCGTAGCGAAGCGCAGTGGAGGGATCTCGGTGGATTCAACGATCATCACGGTCCACGTCGTAACGCGGCCCCACCAGATCCCTCGACTCCGATGACGAAGTTTATCCCGATGAAGATCGGGGCTCGGGAAATCCGTGAAACCTAACGACGCTTCTGTGTGCGCCTGCGGTGCGAGCTTTTGCGGCTTTTGCGAGCTACGGAAAACTGTCTTGGCGAGGATTCAATCTCGGCTGAATCATGAGAGACAGCTACAAGTTCAGTCGTCGATTCGACGTCGGGCTCGGGAAGTTCTTCAACAGGCTCCCGCTCGATCTCAATCCCACCAGCTCGCTTCAGTTCGCCCTCGACGAAATTGAAATCGCGCTGCGGAATGATGTGCAGCATCCCGAAGAACGCCAGCGGCCAGCGGTCGGGAGACCACTTCTTCACATACTCGAGCGTCGGCCCTACTTGATAGCCGTCGACGTAGTTGTCTTGCTCAAGAACCACGTCGGCATCGATCTCGACCCGATGAGGGAATTTTTCCTGCTCGCGGTAGTGCTTCCAGACCCGCTCATCATCCTCAAAGCTCTCAGAGGTGACAGTGGCCGTGGCAGCGAATCCTTTTTTATCGGATACGTAATACAACACCCGATCTTCAGGGCCCATTCGAACCGCCTTCTTACGATTCTTCGTATCGACGCCCTGCATCGAAAAACCCCGAGCGCGAGTAATCTCCAGGTTTTCCTGGGTTGTCACGAGCATCCAGTAGGTTTTGCCCAATTAGTCGACCAATCCCGTTTAGATTCGGCAGTTTCGGCGTCGCTTACGCGCTCAATGATATTTCAACTGCGATCTCTACGGGGAGATTCCATTACACTGCCACCTAAATTCAACCTGATTCAACTAGCACTCTCAACAGTTTCATAACAACTCAATGTCTGAATCTTCGCAACCAACCAATGCCACCAACGACCCGCAAACGAGCGTCGTTTCGTTTCTTGATTCGACCGGAGTGCCGTACGAAATAGTCGAAATAGATCCCGATTTCGCCGACACTACAGCATTCTGTGAAAAGTACGATTTTCCACTTGAAAATTCTGCCAACACGATCATCGTGGCGTCGAAGAAAAAGCCTAAGACTTTCACAGCGTCTGTAGTGCGGGCAACCCACCGGGTCGATGTGAACCACGTAATAAAACCGCTGATGGACATCGGCAAAGTTTCGTTCGCCAGACCTGAAGAGACTGCCGAATTAACCGGTCAGATGATCGGCGGCGTGACTGCCCTCGCCCTGCCCCCTGAGCTACCCATCTACGTTGATCCCGGGTTGATGAGCCTCGAATACGTCATTCTCGGCGGTGGCAGCAGGTCCATCAAAATCAAGATAGCCCCAGAGATTTTCAACTCGATCCCGAATGCCCGAGTCGTCGAGGCTTTGACCGGCTCGTAGGATGGGCGGCTTACGATTCAACGGAGCCAAAGGAGCCATGCAAAGGGGAACGATACGATTGCGCGCATGAGTCGGGCATATCCCTCGTTTGCATCGTCACGTTTCGCTGTCATAGCTTTGTTAGCGATCGTTCTCAGCGCGTGCGGCGGGGGCGCGAAAATCGACGACCGCTACGCAGGCGGACCGCTCTCGACCAACGACATCACGTATCCATCCGTCGAGGTGCCATCAGTTTCACGGGCGGGGGTTCAAGACAGCTTCGAAGGTCCGAACGGCGTACCTCTGGCGGGTCGCCGTCCGGAGTTCTCCGCAGCGTTGGGCTCAGCCTGGGTCACGCCGGCTTCTACCAGTTGGAAGTCCGACAGTGGATCGATCGTCTTGGCGACCACCGCAGATCAGGATTTCAGAGCAGTTATCGATGTCGGCCGACCTCGAAACTGGGTACGGGCCCGAGTTGTGAGAGAAGACAGAATGGCGGGACTGGTCACGAGATACCGTGACGAGAAGAACTGGGTGATGGTCTGGTCCGACGGCGAGAGCATGGTCGCAGGACAGCAGATCGAGGGTGAATTCACTGAACTGGGCCGTCAGAAATTTGACTGCCCGACTCCCCGGTTTTCCGCTACTTCGACCTGATCGACACCGGAGTCACGATAGTAGCGTTTGTAGCCGGGCAAGAGGTGCTGCGATTCACGTTCGAGGAAGACAACGAAGCCCACGGGGTCGGTTTCTTCAGCCGGGGTACGAACAAGAATCGCTTCGACGATTTCGTCGTCTGGGCGGCATCGTCGGGAGTGCTTGGCGCTGACACTTCGAAGACGACTGAAGACGATCCCACCGTCACCCCGGACGGCGATGGGCAAGCAGTTTCTACGCCAGATAAAACTGGCACGGGAGCAGGTGAAGTCCCAGCTAACAACCCGCCCGACTCGGATGTTTCACCTCCTGACCCAGCAGTGATCGAAAGCGGTGGCGACGTTGTGGCTGTGCTCGGATGTGGTAACTGCCACACGATTTCTGGGCGGGACGATGCAACGGGACAGATCGGCCCACCGCTCGACGGGGTCGGCGATCGTGCGCACACACGCATACCGGGCACTCCTGCTGAGGCCTACATACGTGAGTCCATACTCACTCCACAGGCATTCATCGTTGATGGCTTCCCTGCAGTGATGCCGTCGTTCGAAGGCGCAATGAGCCCGGATGAACTCGACTCTCTTGTAGCGTATTTGCTATCGCTCTCAACGGGCGATGTTGATGAGATCAAAGGGGTTTCCGACTCTCTTATCGGCGGACGCGACGTCGCGGAAGGTCGTTCGCCAGAACACGGCCCAATCGGTGCCGTCTGGATTGCCGAAGCGGGGAAATGGGTCGCCGGTGGAAGTGGGATGACGGATGTTGGAGGAGCGCAAGCCGATCTCCGCCTCGCTGTTGAAACAGGGATTTCGCATGCAGCGGTTTCTATCGACCTCACGTGGAACAGTGGTTTCGCTGGTTTGGTAACTCGCTACACAGACGCCAAGAACTGGATCATGGCGTGGTACGACTCGTCGGGATTTGTGATTGCCATCCATTCGGCAGATGGATTCGAGAAGATCGAGCGAATTAAGTTCGACTGGGGCGATACTGGAAGCACGCACAATTTGAAGCTGAACGACTACGGCGACAATATCGATTTTCTGGTCGATGACACCCTGGCTGACTCGTTCGATCCCGATCCGGTGCCTGATTCGACTAAAAGCGGAATATGCAGTCGTGGTGGTCCAGAGAACGGTTTTACGGATTTTTCGGTGAGCGAATCTGGCACCAGGCCTGAAGCGTTAGACGACGAGCCTGATGCCGCGCCGCAAGGCCCCATAATTCTCAAGCCACAGGTCGTGTTGCCGCCTGATCCAGCGCTCGAACCTGAATATGTGGAAGAGTGGCGAGAGCGGCGAAAGACACCGCATCTGGCGGGCTCGCTCTCCAATCAGGGCTACAAGCTGGAAGCTGTCGTCGACGAAGGAATTGCTCACCCGATCACGCTGACATTCGGTGATGGTGTGCTGTATCTGGCTTCAGGCGAACTCGCTGAACTCGAAAAGGAGCTGTCTACGCGCTCAAACAATTGTCAGACGGCGGATTCGCACCTCCCGTTCTAATGGCGGTAGGCTTCCGGCGCGCTACAGGGCTTCTTTACGCGTACGACTCGCTTTACGTTTCCTCACGAGGTGTAATCACTCGTTTGCACGACACCGACGGCGACCTTGTGGCGGATGAGACAGAAGAGATCGTAACCGGGCTGCCGTTCGGGATTTTTGGGGTCAAAGGACAAGCAACGGAACACCAGACTCAAGGGATGCGACTTGGAGCGGACGGTCGCATCTACGTCGTTCAGGGCGCGACAACTGACCGGGGACCCGTAACGCAGCAGTACGAGGGAACGATTTTCTCGATGGCTGAGGACGGCTCAGATATTCAGGTATACGCCACGGGGTTCCGCAATCCGTTCGATATCGACTTTAACTCTCAGGGCGACATGTTCACAGCCGACAACAGTGCGAACGTGAAGGTCAATGAGAACCCACCCGACGAACTGCACTACGTGAGGCCGGACGGAGACCACGGATTCCCCGACGTTCTCGGTGATCCGCCAGCAGGAAACACGACCGAAAAACCGCTAACGACGTGGTTCCCGCCACTCGCTCCGGGGGGTCTCGAATTTTACGATGGCGGCACTTTGACCGCCCTTACCGAGAACGACATGCTGCTGGCGAAGTGGAATTTTTTGGAGATCGCCAGAGTGCGTATAAACCGGGTTGATGGCGAGTATGTGTTCGTCGAGGACGAGAATATTGTCGTGGGATTCGGCACTCCGGTCACAGACGTAACGGTGTCTCCAAACGGCGATATCTACATCGCCGATTGGGGTGGCGGACGCATTTTCCGCATCTCACCTGAGTGACATCGAGCCGAGTTTATTACGCTAGTCAACGCAACTCCTGTGCAGTGCCCGTCACGACACCACCCGCGTTCCCCCTCACCTAAATCCTCTC
>Ga0115002_10001295_pt1 | contig 34407 bp, 21 predicted proteins | sample ArcticOcean_MG_C_8_FD_89576 | JGI IMG/M metagenome (GOLD analysis project Ga0115002, IMG submission 89576) | Marine microbial communities from western Arctic Ocean - ArcticOcean_MG_CB11_86 | ecosystem: Environmental > Aquatic > Marine > Oceanic | place: Arctic Ocean: Canada Basin | collected... | reverse complement strand
TGCGAGTTCAAGGTGCTCGACAGCACAATCTCAAAGGCGTCGACGTCGAAATCGAACGCGATAAGATGACGGTGTTCTGTGGTCCCAGTGGTTCCGGCAAGAGTTCGTTGGCAATGGATACCATCTATGCCGAAGGCCAACGGCGATATGTCGAAAGCCTTAGCTCGTACGCTCGCCAATTTGTCAATCAGATGGAGAAGCCACAGCTCGAACACATCGAGGGCTTATCGCCCGCGATCGCGATTGAACAAAAGAATTTAGGCAACACGCCGCGGTCGACAGTGGGGACCGTCACCGAGATTTACGATTACTTTCGGATCTTACTGGCGCGGATGGGAGACCCGCATTGCCCAGAATGTGATGTCGCTATTGGAACGCAAACATCTGATCAGATTATCGACAAGATTATGGCCGAGCCCACGGGGTCGCGGCTGTACTTGATGTCGCCGTTGGAAGTCGAGGTCGGGCAGAACTACGAGACGCTGTGGGACGAGATTCGCGCGGCAGGCTTCATTCGAGTTCGAGTCAATAAGCAAACGTATGCCATCGACGAATTGCCCAATATCGATCGCCGGCGACGGCACGACGTGGAGGTTGTGGTAGATCGACTAGTTATTAAGCCGGACGGGCGTTCGCGGATCGCCGATAGTGTCGAAAGCGCTTTGGCGCTGGGCAAAGGGGTTATTCGGATAGCCTACGTTCGGGAAGACGTACCCGAAAAGCGGTGGGAAGTGGTGGCCCACAATCAACACTTGGCTTGCGATAAATGCGGACGCAGTTTTGAACCTCTCACTCCACATAATTTCTCCTTCAATAGCCAGCTAGGTTGGTGTTCATCGTGCGAAGGTCTGGGCACTCAAACTGGCGCCAATCCCATCGCGCTAATGGAAGATCCCAAGAAATCGTTGATGGACGGTGCAGTAAACCTGTGGCCCGACGTGAATCAAAAAGTGTCGCAACTGATGTTGAAGTCAATGGAACGCGATTTAGGTGTGCCGGTCGACGTTCCCTTTGATCAATTGAGCGCCCGGCATCGGCGAATCGTTATGCATGGAGGCGGCGAAAACTGGGTCGAAGTTAAGCGGCCTCGACAAGGCAAAGCTGGCCAGCCATTGTTTCGGTTCCAGTTCAAAGGTCTTTATCCCGCCTTGGAAGAGGCTTCCCGGTTGTCTCCTTCTTTGCGTGGGCGTCTAGAGCATTTGGTTGGCGAAGTGGAGTGTTCGAGTTGTGCGGGCAGTCGTTTGCGCGATGACGCTTCCGCCGTTCGGTTTCGTGGAAAGACAATCGAAGAGTACTGCCGTCTTCCACTCGGCGAATTGTTAAAGGTCATTAGCGGTTGGAAGTTGGCCGCGCGAGAAAAACGAATCGCTGGCGAACTATTGCGCGAGATCAAGAATCGAGTGGAGTTCTTGAACGATGTTGGACTGTACTATCTGACAATCGGTCGCGCTGCGAACTCTCTATCGAATGGCGAGGCGCAGCGAATTCGGCTGGCAAGCCAACTCGGAAGCGGTCTGTGCGGCGTATTGTATGTGCTCGACGAACCAACGATCGGCCTCCATCCTCGCGATAATAAGAGACTTCTCAAAGCCCTTCATCGGCTGCGCGACTTGGGTAACACGCTGCTGGTCGTCGAACACGATCGAGAAGTGATTGATGGCAGCGATCGGATTTGCGACTTTGGACCTGGGGCTGGAAAACACGGTGGAACCATCGTCGCCGAGGGCACTCCGAAGCAAGTGAGTCGTCAAAGTGGCTCGGTGACTGGCCCCTACCTGTCTGGTGAAAAGGCGATTCCCGTTCCAACGAATCGGCGAGTTGTTGCGGTTGACGGCGAATACGTCATGGCCGAAGCTACCGTCCATTGGGATGTTAAAGAAATAACGAAGCGGCCAGAGGCCGAAAAGGGCAAAAAGAAGACCGCCAAGAAAAAGGCGACCAAGAAGAAGGCGACCAAGAAAACCACGGCGAAGAAATTGGAAAAGTCCGAGTCTCTTGCTCCGCCCGTTCAATGGTTAACCATCGTTGGAGCTCGGCATCACAACCTGCAAAACGTCGATGTCCAAATCCCGCTCGGCGCTTTGACGGCAGTGACTGGACCAAGTGGAAGCGGCAAGAGCTCGCTGATCGACGACGTTTTGCATGCCGCCCTCGCCAAGCGACTGCATCGCGCCTCGGTGACGCCTGGTCAGCACGATACGATTGAAGGTGTCGAGGCGATTAATAAAGTTATTCGAGTCGATCAACAACCGCTGGGGAATTCTCCGACGTCGAATCCTGCGACTTACACAGGTTTGTTTGAGTACGTACGGACCCTGTTCTCCCAGCTGCCCGATGCCAAGGTTCGCGGATACACGGCGAGACGCTTTAGTTTCAACGTTGCCGGTGGACGGTGCGATAGCTGCGATGGTAATGGTCAGATTTGTATCGAGATGCATTTCCTGCCCGACGTTTGGGTCATGTGCGATACTTGCCACGGCAAACGCTACAACCCCGAGACGCTGAACGTAAAATATCGAGGGCACTCGATCAGCGATGTGTTGGACATGACGTGTGGCGAAGCGGTCGAGTTGTTCAAGAATATCCCGAAGATCCGCCGGATCTTGCAGACGCTATGCGACGTCGGATTGGAATACCTGACGCTTGGACAATCGGCGCCGACGCTATCGGGAGGCGAAGCACAACGGGTCAAGTTGGCAGCCGAGTTGGCTCGGCCGGATACCGGCCGGACATTGTATTTGTTGGACGAACCGACTACCGGATTGCATTTTGACGACTTGGCAAAGCTGTTGAACGTTTTGCAGCGCCTTGTCGATTTGGGTAATTCCGTCGTCTTGATTGAGCACAACTTGGATGTAATCAAATCGGCCGACTGGATGATCGACATGGGCCCAGAGGCTGGCATCGACGGCGGGCAAGTGGTTGCCAAAGGAACTCCGGAAGAAGTTGTCAGCGGCAAGATTGCGGGTAAGAAGATTCGGAAAACCTCCACTCGTTTGAAGTCACATACAGCGGACGTTTTGTCACCGGTATTGGCGGCGGGTCCGCATCGAGAGTTAGAGCGGTTCGATCCTTCGAAGTTGTCCGAAAAGAAAGAGGACGACCTCGATATCAGCGAAGTGGGCAAAGATGCGAAAATGCCCTGGCAAATCGACGGACTCAAGTGGCATAGCGTCGATCGCGTTGGCCGCAAAGGCGAACCTTGTAAGTGGGATGGCAAGATCCTGGCGGAAGTGGTCGAACGGATTCAGAGTAAGGGCGATTTTTCTGCTATCGACTGGAACAATCGCACCATCGTGGAGATCGCCGGTAAGAAGAAAAGCGACGGTTGGTTTCTACATGCAATCACCGGCGAGACTTGGTTGTTGAAACTCAAGTTTCGCGTTTCGAGAGGGACGTTCCTCAAGCAAGATATCGAATCGCGCATCGAGTTGAAAACGCTCAACGAGATGGACGATCTGCCCGTCTACGGAAATGAGCCGCGAGTTCGATGTAAGACGATCAAGGGTCCCTGGCAGGAAATAGAAGTCCGAGCACACTCGTGGGAGGAAATGGATACGCCTGCGTTTTGGAGTTTCCTAGACGAAGCCGTCGCAGGTTTCATGAAAGTGACTCAGCGCGTTGCAGCGAATCCGGACGACATCATGCCTTGGAAAAAGCTGGGGCAGAAATGGCATTTGTTACGCCGAGGATTTCCGCCGCGGAAGAAAGTCTTGTGGGAGCCCGATCTGCTGAAAGATATCTGCGAGGCGCTCGGAGAAGTTGCTCCCGAAGGCGAGTTCATTTGGAACAACCAGCAGCTGATTCACTATTTTGTGCCGCAGCAGAAAGATCCTTGGGCTACGATCCATACAAAACGGCCCGCGTCGCTCGATCTAACTCTCACCGGCCCAAAAGATCGGTTCACATTTGGACAGATCGCAGATTTGGGGCACAACCCCGAACTCGACGTTTCCAAAGAGAAATACGACCAACTAAAGATTAAATTTCGCGACTACGATGAATGGGATAACGACGGCGTCAAGCAGCTTGTCCAGTCTCACTTGCAAGTCGTGAAAGGAGATGGATAACGATGAGTAAAGCCAAAGAAGGTCCAATTCTCGCGCCGACGTTTCTGTTCCGTTTTTCCGTGCCGTGTTTTTACACGAAGAAAAAGTGGACCAAGAAAGGAATCTCGCTGGAAGAAAAGCATACCTTGGCTTCGTTCGGCGAATTGGAGGGACGGCCGTTGTTTGCCAGCGTCAAAACTGGTTGGAACGAAACCGGAATTGCGTTCGAAGTCCGAGTGCAAGGGAAGAAGCAACCGCCCTGGTGCCGCGAGAGCCGAGTTGATGACAGCGATGGGCTCGCCGTCTGGATCGACACTCGAGATACGCACAATATTCACCGAGCAGGGAAGTTTTGTCACCAGTTTATCTTCTTGCCGCAAGGCTCTGGAACGGGCCTCGACGAGCCAACGGCGCGAATGGTTGAAATCCATCGAGCCAAAGAGAGTCCCAAGACGATTGAGCAGAGTTTGTTAAAAGTGCGGAGTGAAAAACGGATCGATGGCTATATTTTGGAAGCGTTCATCCCCGCCAAAGCCATTACTGGATTCGGTCCCAGTGAATACTCCAAACTGGGGTTTAACTATGCCGTAGTCGATCGCGAGCTCGGATGGCAGACCTTTACCATCGGACCGGAATTCCCCATTGGAGAAGACCCGAGTTTGTGGGGGACGCTGGAATTGGTGGAGTAGCTAATCGCTAATTTCTCCGAAGGCGATTTTTCCGGTGCGAAGGAGCGAGGCAAAGTCCATGCCCCAGGCGACCGCGATGTGGAGGGCGGCGCCGAGCCAGATGGTTCTCGTTTTCAAGCTCATGAAGCCCAGAACAATTCCGGCCACGATTGCTCCAAACGTCTCCGGCAGTGGTTTGCCGTAATGGATCATGCAGTAGGGGATTGTCATTGCAACGATTGCGTAGATGCCGAAATGTCGTCGAGTCCCATGGAGCATGAATCCTCTAAAGAAGAACTCCAGGCCAATGAATTGAAATGCATACATGATTTCCCAGATGATGAACCTAGGCCATATCGGTTCATCGTGGGCCAAGTGATAGAACGGGTAGGTATGTTGGAAAGACGGTCGTCCCGACATGATGATAATTGGGCCGATCATGATCAGATACATCACCAAGTAGACCCACCACCCTTTGACGGCATCTCGCCAGCCCAGACCGTAATCAGCCAAGCTTCGCTTGCACACAAATCGTGTTACTAAGAGCGGAATGACGATGTAGATAAGTAGATCGCCGAAGCTACTGAATCCAAGTCGGAAGAATTCTCGATTCTCGTGGGCGTTCAATAATAGATGCCATTGAGCTGGAATCCAATCGCGAAACGCCTCTTGCAGTTGATGCATTGCCGATACCGTGAAGCAATACTCCTGCAGCGTCAGGCAGATGGCGACGGTGATGCAAATCGCAACGGGCTCCCAAGCAATCTTTTGCGGTGGGAGGGCCGCGAGGTACTCTCGTTGTTCTTCGTTCGTATTTCGTATCGGTTCAACGAAGAATTCGTACAGCCACTGCTTCATCCTGATTACCTTTGGTATCGCGGTCGCGTTTGAATGAAACGTAATCTTAACGCGAAACCGTGCAGTAAACGAGTTGGCTGGCAGCCAAGTTGAGCTTCGAGGCGAAAACGGGATTCGCTCGACTGCCCAATGCGCATAAAAAATGCCCCATTAACCGAAGTCAAATGGGGCTATAATTATCGGAAACAGAACGTTACAGTTTCCGCTTAGCCAAGGCTATTGAATGTTTAAGTGATTGCGCAAAGATACATCGGAGCAAATACTGCGTCGAAAATCATTGCACTCAAAAGAGTCTCATTAAGCAATCCATGCTTGTTGGACGTCGCCAGCGATTGCTGCGATAACGTCTTCGAGCGACTCAGAATTATCGGCACTTTTACGCGCCAAAGTGTTGTCGTTCGAGTCCCGGCGAGTTGCCGGAGTTGTTTCGAGAAGAGGCTGTATTGCCTCTGTTTCTTCAACAACTTCATTGTTGCTAGAGGCCGCAGCCAATGCAACAGTTGAATTGGAATCTTCTGCAGGAATAATTATTGCTTCACCTTCACCGTTACCGATTCCGCTAACGCTGTTGATGTAGTTAATGATCTGCAGAATATCTTGTGGAGTGTGCTCACCGTCGCCGTTTACGTCCAGCCAAGGAGCTGTAGTGTTGGGACCAGTGAGGTCGGCACCCGGATCTTGGCCGAAGGCATTGATACTAATCAACACGTCGATCGGAGAGACGCTTCCATCGCCATTGACGTCGAGTGGATCGACGGGGTTCTGCGAAGGAGCAAGCGTGTTTACAACGTCGATCGTGACCGCACCGTACTCAACTAAGTTTGTTGGTACAGGCATGTCGAGCGAATCGACTAGCAATACTTCGCGGATTGAATCGTCAGCCGGATTGGCGACGAAAGCAGTGCTGCCTAGCACGTTGGCATCAAAGACGATTTCGTAAAGCAGAACTTCGTCGGTGCCAAGCGGAGTTGAGTCGCTTTGGAAGGCTCCCAGCTCGTCAAGCAAACCTGCGGTTGAAGTTACGTTTTGTCCGGAGCCATAATCAGCACCGAAGGTGATGTTGAATGGATTGCCACCAGCAGCCGTTGGGTCGACGGATACGATCGAGGGATCGTAGGTGACATCGCTATAGAAAGAGAAAACTCCGTCTGTCAAATCGGGCATGGTCAAGTCATCGACGTATGCCTTCAACTTGAACTGGCTACCTTGTAATACTGACGAGACAACTTCGTCGGCCATGTTAGTGGTGACCAAGCGGATGCCAGCTGCAGCTCCTGGAGGTCCAACGATAATCGTTTGCGAATCGAAAGTGATTTGTTCGGTCAAGACTTGCACAGCTGGCAAGTTAGTGGCCGTTTCGTGTTCGGGGAGTGTATCGGCTGGATCGGATACGATTTGAGCCAGGCCGATTTGGTTGGCGACGAAATCGACTTCAAACAAGAGATGCTGTTCAGCACCAAGTGGGCTGACAAGCGGGGCATTGAGTGCCGCTTGGAATGCACCCGATTCGTCTAGCAGTCCCGGTACGCTGGGACGATAAATTTGAGCAACAGGGTAGTCGCTGCCGAAACGAACTTCCACTGGCGAGAGGATTCCCGCAGTGTAAAGGAAGTCGAAGTAGGTCGAGAAAATACCTTGGTTCAGTGGAGTATTTCCAGGAACATTCGAGAGGGCGCGAACGTCCGAAACGTATACCTCAACTGTAATCGTGTCACCGACCGAAACGTTGTTACCACCAACGACGACGAAATCGATTTGGGCGATATCGTCGAGGGTATCGTCTCCAACGTGGACCGTCACGGTCGCAGTCGAAGCATTGCCTTCGGTGTCTCGGGCGGTGTAAGTGAACGAGTCCAATCCGATATAGCCAGCACTAGGCGTGTAGGCGAGTAGCGTATTACTGCCAGTTTGGAAGGTTATTGTTCCGTTGGAGGGGCTCGTGAATCCGCTGACGACTACGGGGCCAGCGAGTCCAGCGATATCGTTGCCGAGCACGTCCATCGTGTTTGCGGTGGAGTCGGAGTCGACGAAGAACGAGTTGTCGACGGCAATTACACCAGCGGGTAGACCGACGTTTACAACAACAGTGGCCGTTCCAATTCGACCGTTCGTGTCGGCGATCGTATAGGTAAACGTCTCGTCGCCAGTGAAGTTTGGTCGTGGCGTATAGGCAATCGTATCGTCGGTCGAATCGGAGAACGTACCGTTGCGATCGATCGTAACGGAGCCACCTTGGTCGGGTGTCGTCGCACTGATCAGGCTCAACGTTCCGCCGATGCTTGGCGCGTCATTGGCCAAGACATCCAGCGAGTTTGCGATGTTGTCGCCAGTGTTAAGGGAAACGGTGAAGGCATCGTCTGTCGCTTGGACATTGTGACTGAGGATCAGTACTCGGTAATCTTCAACTTCACCCGTAACGGTATGTCCAGCTGGTCCGAGTCCACTTTCGTGAGCGTATCGGAAGCGAGCGTAAGTTCCACCGAACTCGGCACTCGCCGGAACTTGGAATGAGATTCGATGAGTTCCGGTGGCGAGCAGTTGGTCGGAGATGATTTGCTCGCTGGAATCCCAAGAGCCATCTTGGTTGAAGTCAATCCAGCCTTGGAGGGAACCGGGTGCGTTGACACCGTTATTGATTTCAACGTCGACCTCGGCGATCTCTCCAGGAGCCATATGAGTCACAAAGGTGACACCATCTTCGTCGTCTACGCCCGACTGATCGTCGCCTAGAGCGTTGGCATCGGGTTGACCGTCCACTTCGGAATCGAGTTCGAGTCCCAGGCTAAGTCCGAGGAGGGCACCGTGGGAAGCGGCGCCGTCGCCAGCCGTTGGGTAAGGTTCGGGAGCGTCGCCAAAGTCGTCAGACTTTAGGTTTCCAAAGACAATGGGACCAACCGTCGCACCGGGAGTCACAAGGATTACTTGTGGGTCACCATTTGCGGGGAAGGTTTGAGCCCAACCGGGAATTGGCACTTCGCGGACGAAGTAGCTTCCGGGTCGAACGTCGAGAATTTCGTAACGACCATCTGCTCCAGTGATCGCGGCAGGTTCGCCGAGACCGGGAGTTACATCGCGATCTTCATCGATATAGATGAAGAAGCCTGCGAGGCCAGGTTCGCCAAAGTCGCGAACGCCATTTCCGTTGATATCGTTGAACTTGCTACCGAAAACGGTGCCGCTTTGTGCGCGGTTACCAAAGTCTTTGCCGGTAACAACAGTTCCAGCGTCGAGCGTTGCGGAGTGGCCGCCGGTTTGCGGGAACGTTTGATCCCAACCAGGTAGCTCTTGCTCTCGGATGACAACCGTACCAGGATTGAGATCGGGGAAAATGTAACGGCCATCGAAGCGACTGACGGCACTAGGCTCGCCGTTGTCGAAGACGCCATTTTGGTTTTCATCGATATAGAACGTGAATCCTGGCAGACCCGCTTCCGATATATCGTGAATGCTGTTTTGATTTTCGTCGTTGAACTTGGTGCCCGAAATCGATGCGGGATCGGGATCGTTACCAAAGTCCATGTCGGTGAGGACTTGTTGTGGAACCAGCGATACGTTGTAAACGGATCCAGCTGGTTGTGTCGCTGTCCAGTTTGGGGGAACGACTTCGCGAATCGCGTGGTTTCCTGGGCCCAAGCTGAGGTCGTAGTTTCCGTCGGCACCCGAAGTGTCAAACGGTTCGCCCGAATCAAAAGTGCCGCTGTTATTGACGTCGTCGTAAACAGTCCAGCCTTCTTGTGGCGTTTCGCCGGCGTCAAAAACGCCGTTGCCATTGAAGTCGGCGTAGACGAGTCCATTGACAATTGCGTTTTGGTCCCGGTTGCCGAAATCGATGTCTGTAACCGTCTGGCCCAGAGTTACGTCGACGGTGTATGTTCCAGCTGCGGGGAAGGTCTGAACCCAGTTTGGTTGGTTGACTTCGGCGACCGTGTAGGTGCCAGCTGCCAAGCCTGCCAACAAGTATGTTCCGCTGTTGTCCGTCAGAGCGGTTGGCTCGGCGTTGGACTCAAACGTGCCGCTGTTGTCCAAGTCGACGTAAACTTGCCAACCGGGAATGACGGGCTCGTTCGCTTGACGAACGCCGTCCTGGTTGAGATCGTGCCACTTGATTCCAGTGATGCTTCCATCCGTTGGCGGTTGAATATCTTGTGGTGCAAGTTGGCCGAAATAGGTTCGAGTGACATAGATCTCATCTTGGACTGCTGGGATGGTGATCAAGCTCTGCAATCCCATTGTCACGTCGTAGTCGGCGCCAGAGTCGATGAAATTGTCGCCATCGTTGTCGCCACTGATGATATCGAGCAAGTCTCCACCAGGCAGAGTGCGAATGTCTCGAAGTGCGCCAGTGTCGAGGATGGGGTTGTAAGCGCTAACTTCGTAGTGCAACGCTTGGGCACCCGTCGCTTGGATACCATACACATCGGCGACATCCGACGAAGCAGTAGCCGAATCCGTTGTGAATAGAATATCGCCGGCGCTGTTTAAGATACGGCCGCCACCATCTGGGGTCGTTCCGTTGAACAGTAAGTTTGCATCGGCATAGCGAACAATGTCTACGTCAACCGCTTGGTTCGTGGGGTTGTCGATGGTGTAAGTTTGAGTCAACAGAGTTCCGACTCGTTCATCCATAATATTGAGCATCGGCTCAATCGTCTGGTCCAACTGCCAGTTAAGGCCGAAGGCCGAGAACATGCTGGTGACCGATGACGAACTTCCCGAGGTTTGGGCATCGGGGAATCGGACCGTTTGGGGACCGATCATGCCAGTGGTTAAGAACTGTCGAGCGCCGGCATTGCCGATGCGGATAGCGATGCCGCTTTCGGAAGTTGTTCCCAACACCCCAACGTTTCCGACTGGATCAAACAATGCATCGCCAGCAGCGAAACCGACATCAGCTCCAAACGAGCCGTAGCCGTCTACGACGATGGTCAATGTGCCATCGCCGGGCGCGTTGGTGAGCGTGGCTAACATCTGCCGGTCTTCAAGCGATTCTACAACCAACTTGCGACCAATAGAGCGATTTCGCCGACGTCGATTCGACTTTGCGATTGCGCCTTTGGACTTCATACCACGAACCTCTTCTGAAAGTCGGTCAAATATATACATATACTAACGCGATTGTGGAGATTGATGCCGCTCAACTCGTTTCAATGAAAGGGGTTGGGGACAACGACAACCATTGCTTGCGTAAACTCATCTCAGGTGGCCCCGAATTTCTGGTGAACACCGGGATTATTGAGTTGAGAAAAACTCTTATCTCTTCAGCATTTAACCAGGATATAGAGGGAAGATTTCATACTAATTCACCCCTATACATCAGTCAAATGCGGCGCAGCCACCTACGCACGTTACGCGCAGTTGAAGTTAGACGCCAGCGTAGGAGGGGGAGTTCCCCAGTGTTAAGCTGAATTATCGAATTCCACTCGCTAATCGACGTGACCCCTTCCACCCCAACGGTTAACGTTCATTGCGAATGTCCAAGAGAGGGGGTGAAGCCGGACAGCTAGGGCTAGAAACGCCGTTTGGCCAATCTCAGAACGAATCTAAATTCTGTAAAAAAATAGAATTCGGCCCCCCTCGGCAGTCCCAATCATATCGCGTCCAGCGATTTGAGGGACCGCAGAGGCAAATTCCCACTTGCGTTAAATCGAAGTAACAGAATTCCTGGAAGGCCAAGAAAACAGGGCTTCGGGGAATTCGCCTAACTCAAAACATGTCGTCACGGGTATTTGGCAGGCGGTCCCAATCATATCGCGTCCAGCGATTTAAGACACTTTCAGGTTAGCGAAAAAATGGGCTCGAAAAATGACATGTCTCTTCCTGAACTTCGAGACCACAGCCGGGATTGCAGGCCAGCATCTCGTTAGCCACTTGCGGGAACTTGCTTCTCGGCAGAGTCCGCTTCAAATCGTGCAATGACTGCACAACCGCACGAGTCGCTCCAGACGTTGACCATTGTCCGACACATGTCTAGAACTCGATCGACGGCAAGAATGATTCCTTGCGATTCTAATGGTAGGCCAACGGTCTGTAGAATGATGACCATCATGACTAACCCCGCGTGAGGGATACCGGCTGCGCCGATGCTGGCCAGCAGCGCCGTGAATGCGATTATGATCTGCTGCGAAAGCGACAATTCGATTCCGCTGAACTGAGCGATAAACAATACTGCCACCACTTCGTACAGCGCGGTTCCGTCCATGTTGATCGTGGCACCTAGAGGCAGCACGAACGAGCTGACTTTGTTGTCGACGCCAGCACGCTGCTCGACACTGGATAACGTCAGTGGCAATGTTGCATTGCTCGATGCGGAACTAAACGCCGTTAGTAGCGCTGGATTCATCGCCTTCATGAACTCGAACGGTTTTCGCTTTGCGACATATTTCAGGATGAGTGGTAGCGTCACCAAAGCGTGGAAGCCCAACGCACAAACGACCGCTAACATGTACCAAGCCAGCGACACGAAGACGCCAGGTCCCTGAGTTGCCGTAACGTTGAGCATCAAAAAGAACACACCCAGCGGCGCCAGTTTGATGATCGCCATCGTCATCCTCATCATGACCTCAAAGGACGCTTCGAAGAACTCCCGCAGGGTTTGTGCAACTTTGCCGCCAATCACAACGGCAAAGATCGAAAACGCCAAACTGAAACTGATGATCGAAAGGAAACTTCCCTCGGCCAAAGCGGCGAACGGATTGGCCGGAATCATCGTTTCCAGTTGCTTGAAGAGAACACTATAAAGATCGCCAGACACTTCGGGGGCTTCTCCCGGGACGCCTCTGTTCGCTCCAACGCCCGGTCGAATAATGTTGACCGCCAAGAGGCCTGTGAGGATGGCGAGCATACTGGTCGAGACGTAGTAAAGCAGTGTGCGACCAAACATCTTCCCGAGTTGTGCCGCGTTGCCGACACTCATTACTCCAGTGATCAAGGATGTCACGATCAGCGGCACGGCGACCATCTTGAGTAGTCGCAAGAACAGCCCTCCCCACATCATCGCGCAATCTCCAATCCAGCGCGAACGCGATCGTCCATGTTGCACGAAAAGTGAATGGAGTTGAGGTTCTTTTTTCGCCAGAAGTTTGAGCGACGGGATATGGTTCTTGTCGCCTGGATCGGGTAAGCCACCGACGCGGAAGGTCTTTGTTTCGCCTTCGGCTGGTTCGACGTTGATGGTCGTCAGGTCCGTCGAGTCTTTAAATTCGATCTTCGTGATTCCCTCTGGCAATTCGCCTGTGGGAACCGTACTCATTTTCACGCCGGCGTAGGAGTTGAGCGAGATTCCGATGATGGCTCCAAGAACCATTCCAATCATTATTTGCCAATGCAAAGGGATCTTAGACATTCGCCGCTAACTCCTGTTGACGAGATATTATCACGGCTCCGCCGCACTGGAGAACCCAGTTGAAGAACCAAGCTGCTGTGCCCTACGCACCGCACGTAGGCGGATTATACAGGATGAAGCAGGACGATATGCGCATCGATAGCGCGAAATTATTACTGAAAAGAAGAGACTCTAAAAAGCGAGCGAACCTTACTCAAGAATCATGTCGTCGGTAGTTCCACCACTAGGAATCATCGGCAAAACGTGCTCCTGGTAGGGCACTTCGACGTCCAAGACGTAAGGTCCGTCGTAGTTGATCATTTCGAGAAGGGCCGCTTCCAGGTCGCTCTTTTTCTTTACGGTTGCAGCTCCACAACCATACCCCTTCGCGATACCAACGAAATCGGGATATCGCTCGTTGGCATAAATGTCGGTGCCCTTACCCTTCGATTCTACGTGGTCGACTGGACCGAGATATGTGTGAGCTCGATTGCCGTTCATGAAACGATCTTCCCACTGGACAACCATGCCAAGGTGCTGGTTGTTGAGCAGCAGAACTTTAACGGGTAGTTTTTCGCAGAAGCAAGTTGCAAGTTCCTGGATGTTCATCTGGAAACTACCGTCGCCATCGATATCGATAACCAAGGCGTCGGGATGAGCCGCTTGGGCTCCCATGGCGGCGGGCAAACCGAAACCCATCGTTCCCAATCCGGAACTAGACATCCACGTTCGCGGCTGCTTGAACTTATAGTACTGTGAAGCCCACATTTGGTGCTGTCCAACACCAACTGATACGTAAGTTTCACGGTCTTGCGTTAAGCGAGAAAGCTCCGATATCGCGTGTTGCTGCAGGATACCATCGAAGTCTTCGTCGTACTTGAAGGGTGCTTTTGCTTTCAGCTTCTGACAAGTTTTTACCCAGTCGCCAATGTCGTCCTTGGGAGCGACGATTTTATTCAGTTCTGTCAAAACGTATTTAACGTCGCTGCAAACTGGGATGTGCGCCGGCTTGTTCTTATTCAATTCCGAGGCATCGATGTCGACGTGAACGATTTTGGCGTCTTTGGCAAACGCTTCTAACTTACCCGTAACACGGTCGTCGAAGCGAACACCCAAAGCGATCAAAAGATCGCAATCGCGAACGGCCCAGTTGGCATAAGCGGCTCCATGCATGCCCAGCATGTCGAGAGACAAGTCGTGCTCGTTGGGGAACGAGCCCAGTCCCATAACCGTCATCGTGACAGGGATGCCGGTCTTCTGAACGAATTGACGAAGCTCTTCACTCGCGCCCGCGGCGATGATACCGCCGCCCGCGTAAACGATCGGCCGTTTGGCATGTTTGATGGCTGCGTTGATCTGCTTGATTTGTTCGATCTGGGCTCGCGGCTCATACGCGTAATACCCAGGCAAATTCATCGCGGCGTCCCAATCGACCGCGCTGGCTTCGTTCTGTATGTCTTTGGGCATGTCGACCAAGACGGGGCCTGGGCGACCGGTCGTGGCAATGTGGAAAGCCTCGCGCATAATTCGCGGCAAGTCGGCGACATCTGTTACAAGATAATGGTGCTTGGTGATTCCGCGGCACACCTCGACAATCGGAGTTTCCTGGAATGCGTCCGATCCAATCACTCCCGTAGGAACTTGGCCTGTGATAGCAAGGAGTGGGATGCTGTCGAGTTTCGCGTCGGCAATCGCTGTGACCAAGTTGGTGGCACCCGGGCCACTTGTCGCCATGCAAACGCCGATTTTGCCGGTCGTACGGGCGTAGCCCTGCGCTGCAAACGCTCCGCCTTGCTCGTGCCGCGGCAGAATCGTCCGCAATCGATCGGCATATCGAGTCAATGCTTGGTGCAGAGGCATGCTACAACCACCCGGATATGCGAACAGCACTTCCACGCCGTGATCCACGAGAGATTTCACGAGGATATCGGCGCCACTCATTATCTGAGCGTCAGTTGCTTGTTCGGTGGACATGGTCGACTCCGGATTGCTTAAAAGGCTCCCTTAGGTTGGGAGCTGAGTTTGGCTTATGCCTGTTGGGGATGTTTCAAATTTGGAAACATTTCACTTTATGCCATTATTCTCGTCATTTCAACCGCTAACGTTTTGCCCACAGTTGATAATGGTGACTTTGTGGACTGTGACGGTTGGGGCGAAACCATCCGAATCTAATCGCTTCTTTGCCGATATCTTCTTTAGTGCGGCCCGTTTGGGTCCCCAGACTCCATTTTGTTAAACGAAGCCTCCATCCAATCACGCCAGCGGCAGCCAGTATTTGGGTGGCTGGGCAATTGTGCCGCTGAACAATTAGTCGAAACTCGAGATCAACGCATGTCACATCTTTTATTGGTCGGGCTCTTTGGTGCCGTGGGAGCGATGCTTCGCTACGTAACGACACTCGGATGTGCACGTTGGTTCGGGGATGATTTTCCCTACGGAACATTAATCGTAAATGTCGTTGGGTGCTTCTTGTTGGCATTTGCCGGCGAGATGGCACTCAAGAAAGCGATTCCAGAGCATTGGCACATCGCCTTTGGGACCGGGATGCTCGGCGCACTTACGACATTTTCGACGTTCGGATTCGAAACCGTCCGCAAACTGGAAGCGGGCCAATGGCAACACGCGCTACTAAACGTTGGACTCAACGTCTGTGTCGGTCTAGTCGCCGTCTATCTTGGACTGCTGGCAGTTCGCGGAATCTTGAGTGAATAAGATTCTCGCGCTCAATTAATAAACGCGACAACTTATAAGCACGCCAAGTCTCGTTCATTACGCTTCGCGAAGGTGTTCGTACTCTTTGCGATACTCTCGTCCCCACATGCCAGCCGCTTTTTCGTCACCGAGGATATGGCCGTTTTTCGGGTCGGTCGTAAGAGCTCGGCCGCTTCGCTGCGAGATGTTTCCGAGGTGACACAGCAACGTGCTGCGATGAGCTTCTTGAATATCGGCGTTGGGTGTGCCACCGTTGCGAATACAGTCGAGGAAGTTTGCTTGGTGGGTCGCATCGCCACCGCCACCGGAGTTCTTACCGGTTTCTTTGTTTCTCATATCGTAAGTCCGCCAGCCACCGCCATCGATGACGAGACTTCCTTCGTCGCCGTGGAATGAGATTCCGAACATTGAGTTTTCAAAACCCAAAGGCGAACAGCTGAGCCCTTCCCATGAGATTTGACAGTCGTCGAATTCGAACGCGACGTTTTGTGTATCGGGAGTTTCTTGGTCATCGTCGTAACGGTATCTTCCGCCCGCCGACACCACTCGTTTGGGAAACTCGACTTGGAGTCCCCAGCGTGCAACGTCTAAAGCGTGGATGCCGTTGTTGCCAAGTTCGCCGTTGCCCCAATGCCAATGCCAATGCCAGTTGTAATGGACTATGTTGTCTTTGAAGGGTTGGTCGGTTGCAGGGCCCTGCCATAGATTGAAGTCGAGCCAATCGGGGGCAGCTGATTGTTTACCAGTTCCAATCGAGCCGCGGCGGTTGTTGTACCAAGTGCGAGCGTAACGAACTTTGCCAAGTTCTCCTTCGTGGATTTTTTGAATGCCTTCGCGGATTGCAGGCCAGCTGCGTCGCTGGGTTCCCATCGTGACGACTCGGTTGTACTTTCGCGCAGCTTGCAGGGCCAGTTCACCTTCTTCGGCGGTGTGGCTGCACGGCTTCTCGACGTACACATGCTTTCCTGCTTTACACGCCATGATGGTTGCCGGAGCGTGCCAGTTGTTGGGTGCTGCACAGATGAGCACATCAACTTCTTTGTCGTCCAAGATGTTTCTAAAATCGGCGGTAGTTTTGGGGGCTGGTCGACCTTTTAACAGATTGACGGCTTTCCCAATCGCTCGGTTGTCTACATCGCAGATGTATGCGATTTCGCAATTCGGTTGGCTGGCGAATCCGCGAGCCAAAGCTGATCCGCGACCGTTGACACCCATCACGCCAATGCGAATTCGCTCATTGGCCGATTCCTTTTGGGCATGCGCCAAGCTCCCCGCAGCGACGAGCGAACCTGCCACGATTGAAGTGCCCAAAAAACCTCTGCGATCAACTGGCTGGCTCATGACATTCCTTTCGACAAAGTGGGGAATTCGAAACAATGAGAGTTCAATTTACCGTCGTTTTTACCTGACGGCGCGAACTCGGTGGTTCAGCGTGTCCCCGATGTATACAGTACCGTCGGGCCCAACACAAATTCCGTGAGGCCGAGCCAGCTGAGCTTTAGTGGCTGGTCCACCGTCGCCTTTGCCACCTCGATGAGCTGGTCCCATTCCGGCGATTGTTGTGATGACGTTGTTTTTCAAGTCGATTTGGCGAATCGCTTGGTTTTCGGTGTCGACCACGACTACGTTTCCAGTGGGGCTCAAGGCAATTCCTTTGGGTCCGTTAAAAGTCGCTTTCAGTGGGTCGCCATCATCGCCACTGAAGCCTTTCGCACCGGTACCTGCGATATGGGACAGCCGCGAAGTTTTCAGATCCATCGTCCACACGCTATGCCCTTCCCGCAAAGCAATCCACAAAGTCGAACCGGATACGAATAGGGCTCGCGGGCCGATCATGGGTCGGCCCGTGGCAACTTGGCCAGCTTGTGGCAAGTCCTTTTTCCCGTTGCCAGCGACAGTGTCGATTATCCCCGTCGACAAATTGATTCGACGGATGCGGTGATTCCCAATGTCGGCAATGTACAAATTGTTGTTGTTATCGAGCGCAATGCTGTGCGGGTTGTTGAGTTGGGCTTTTGTCGCGGAACCACCATCGCCTCCGTAACCTCGGGATCCAGTCCCGGCAATTGTGCTGATCACTTTCGATTTCGCGTCGACTTTGCGGACGATGTGATTTTTCATTTCGACGAAGTACATGTTACCCACTTTGTCGAATCGGATTTCGTAGGGTTCGTTGAGATTGGCGGCAGTCGCAAGTCCACCGTCTCCGCTGTAACCGATTTCCCCCGTTCCCGCGACAGTCGTCAGCTTGCCCGACTTTAAGTCCACTCGCATGACTCGGTGGTTCCCGACTTCGGTAATGTACAGCTGGCCGTCGGGGCCAACTTCGACCCCAAAAGGATTGGACACGTTCACTTTCGTCGCTGTTCCTTCACCGGCGGCCAACTCGGCGGCACCTGTTCCGGCAACCGTCCGAATCGATGGTGTATCGGCTGCGGAACACGAACAAATCGCCGTGAAAATCAACAAGGGCGAGCAGATGGAGAATGGTGAATAGGTGGATTTCATAGGTGAACCTTCGGCGTGCTAAATCTGTCAAATTGTCGAGCGGTCTATTGTAATCGAACGGGAGGGGTCATTGGAATTGAAATCGGAAACCAAGTTTCTTCATTTCTAAGCACCTTGCACGAAGCGATTCGATCCCAGAAAATTCAACTTCACTGAATCGTCACTCTCCACAACTTGGGCACTATGACAAACGATTTCAATTTCCAGGTAAATCTACGCGGCGTTATCGACTTGTTGTCGGATCACTTATATAGCGGTCCACAGGTCTATCTTCGCGAGTTGATGCAGAATTCGGTCGACGCCATTACGGCTCGACAGAATCGCGAAGCGGGTCACGACGGCTTAATCAAGATGGAAGTCGTCGCATCGGGAGACGAGCGTCCGCCCACGATTGTGGTTCACGATAACGGCATTGGGCTCACCGAAGACGAAGTTCACCAATTTTTGGCGACGATCGGTCAGTCCTCGAAACGCGATGGGCCAGCCAGCGATGATTTTATCGGCCGGTTTGGAATCGGATTGCTTTCGGCTTTCGTTGTCTGCGACGAAATCGTTGTGATTACTCGCTCCATCAACGCCGACGGTAAGACAGTACAGTGGAAGGGTCGAGCCGATGGAACTTACTCGCTCGACATCCTCGACTACGACTTCGAGCCTGGCACGCAAGTTTTTCTTAGGGCCAAGCGTGGCAGCTGGCAGTATTTCGACGCCGAATTCGTGCGCCGCAAAGCGAGACATTTTGGCGGCTATTTGCCTCATCGGATCGAGGTTCACGCCGAAGGCGAAATTGATTGCGTCAACGAAACTCCTCCCTGGGTAGACTATTCGGGTTCGCCCAGCGAACGCGAACAATTGATGCAACACGGGCGCGATGTATTCGATGTCGAAATGCTCGACGCAATTCCACTTCGCTCACAAGCTGGAAAAGTTCAAGGTATTGCTTACGTCTTGAACCACTCGATAAGTCTTGCCGCCAAACGCTCGGATCGAGTTTATCTTAAGAACATGCTGCTGACTGAGCAGGCCGACAACCTGCTTCCAAGTTGGGCGTTCTTTGTGAAGTGCATTCTCAACGTGAATGATCTTCGCCCCACCGCTTCGCGAGAGTCTTTTTACGACGACGAGAATTTAGAGAGTGCCCGCGTCGAACTCGGCGGTTGCTTGCGACAATACTTAATGGACTTGGCTGAACACGATCAGCAACGTCTGTATCGAATAATCGATTTACATTATCGCTCCATTAAATCGTTGGCCGTTGAAGACGACGATTTCTATCGTATGTTCATCGACCTCCTGCCGTTCGAGACGTCGTTGGGCTCAATGACGCTGAAAGAGTATCGGGAAAACAATCCGGTAATTCGGCACGTGAGTTCACTCGACCAATTTCGTCAAATTTCAGGTGTCGCGGCCGCGCAATCGATCTGTATTATCAACAGCGGATATTCTTACGATAAAGAGTTGATCGCAAAGTTTTCCGATGTATTTCCAGACTGGACTGTAGAGGAAGTAGACGCTACCGAGTTGACTCAGGATTTCGCCGAGTTGACTTTGGAAGAGCGAGAGTCTGTTTTCGACCTGTTGAAGCTTGGCGAGATGGTGTTGCAGCCATTTCGATGTGGCATCGATATTCGTAAGTTCCAGCCTGCTCAACTACCGACCTTGTTCGTCACCAATGACGCGGGTGATTTCATGAGATCGGTCGAGCAAGCTCAGGACGAAGCGAGTGAACTATGGGCGGGCGTGCTGGACGAAATGTCGTCAGAGCGATCGATTACAGCGGAAACTCAACTCGTGCTGAACTACAACAATTCGCTAGTCCAGAAACTGGCGACCACGCCCGATCGCAACCTGATCGGCCGAGCACTGCAGATGCTCTACGTCCAAGCTTTGCTGCTTGGGCACCGTCCCCTAAATGCTCGAGAAATGAAGTTGCTTAGCGATGGCCTTTTGGGTTTGATCGAATACAGCATCGGCAATAACGACGAATCAGGAGAGGAGTAGGCGATGAGTCAGGAAGTTTTAGATTTGCTCGAGCAAGCTGGGAGGATGTCGGAGGGGCCGGCGCAAATAAGCCTTTGCGAGGAGGCAGTCCGAGTCGCCGATGCCAAAGGTGACGACGAACACAAACTGGTTGCGAGACTGGAATTGGTCAAGGCAGCCGCTTTTGGCGGTGCCCCCGATCGCGCAATGGTCACTTTTAGCTGGTGCTTGGCAAAGTACGATGCGGATCCCGAAGAGTACCACTTATATTCTTACGACTTGATGTGGCAGTTTAAGTGGATCATGGATCATATTTGTGATTTCCCCAATGTCCCGAAAGATAAAATCCGCCAACTTGAAGACGACATGGAACGTCACTATCGAATCGAAGACTATGGCATGCGAGCCGTGCATCAGATTCGTTGGGTCAACGCTTTGGGGATGGGAGACCTCAATCGATTTCAGGAGTTTTGGGATAAATGGTATGACACCCAACGCGATGATATGGCGGACTGCTTGGCCTGCGAACAGAACAAACGCGTCGAAGCAGCGATCGCTCAATTGGATTATGAACAGGCGGTTGAATACGCCAACCCGATTTTTACCGGCCGCATGAGCTGCGCGGAGATTCCACAAAAAACCTACGCCACCGTCATGCCCGCGCTCATTAAGCTCGGCCGACTTCGGGAGGCTTCGGAGTACCACGAGAAAGGTTACCGCCTGATCCGCAAGAATCCCGTATATCTAGCCGACATCGCTGGCCACTTGCTCTACCTGACACACGTCGATTCCTTTGTCAAAGGACTCAATATGGTCGAACGACATCTGCCGTGGGCAATCGACTCGTCAAACAAATACTGGCAATTCGAGCTCTTCAGCACGGCCAGTTTGTTGGTCGAAGTGATGTCTCAGGAAACTGCGAAGCCGAAGAAGCTAAAACTGCCGCAGGAGTTGTCCTGTTATCGCGAAGACGCAACATACGAATTGCCCGAGGTTGCGAAATGTCTCAGCGAAAAAACGAGCGAGATCAAAGCGATATTCAACGAGAGAAACGGCAACGATCACTTTACTAAGCTGCGAGCAAGCTATCGCGATTTGGTGATTACTTCGTAGGTTTATTAGCAGTTAACGGCCAGTAGCAGGGCTCGCCAGAGTTCTGGCCGGCATCTCAAGATACGTCACCAATGCTATCTAATCCAGAAGTCTGGCGACGTCTGCTACGGCTTGGAGCAGTTAACGGCCAGTAGTAGGACTCGCCAGAGTTCTGGCCGGCATTTTAAGATACGTCGCCCTTGCTATCTAATCTGGAAGTCTGGCGACATCCGCTACGGCTTGGAACTTGTTATCTCCACGACCGTCATTCCCAGCCACACGTAGTCACGATTTGTCCTGTGGTTCCTTCAGGCTTTTGAGTAACTGCAGAACGTCGTAGGCTCCGCCGATCGTGACGACTACGGCCAAGACGGCGAAGACGCCGAGCGTCCCGATCAGACTCGCTTTCCAAATCCAAATCCAGCTATCGATATTCATGGGCTTGGTTCCTCTATTGATCGAGTTTCTTCGAGATGATTTCCCCGTTTTTGTCGCGGTCGGGAATTAACAAGGAGACTACGATGAAGACTACGGTGGTCAGCAATACCGTTGCGATGCCAACTCGCGCTGGCGTCAATAATGTCCCCTGTTCAACGTTTAACAGGAAGAGCTCTTGGATTCGTTTCTCGAGCGGATTGAGTATCGGAGACAAGCCGACAATCGCGCAACAGCCCGATAATAACGAAGCGAATGCCCCCGCGGAACTCGCCTGTCGCCAGTACAGTCCACCGATCAGAAGCGGTATCGCTCCGGTGAAGTAAATGGCGCCCGTGATTGCCATGTAATCCCAGATGTCCCCCAGGTTTGTGTAGAACACACCCCAGAACCAAATGAAGATTCCAATCAGCACGATGATCAGGCGAGTGCAAAACAAACGTTGCTTGTCATCCATTTTGTTCCCGGTCAGCGGAGCAATGACATCTTGCGTTAGTACCGAACTCCAGCACAGCAGATAGCTGTCGTGGGTGGACATGAAGGCGGCGATCATTCCAGCGGAAACAATTCCCAGTAAACCCGATGGCAAGATGTGGCTGATAAAAGTTGGCATTGCTTGCATCGTGACATCGGCTTCTACGTCGGGCGCGAGAAAGTGAGCGAATTTGTCGGGTGCAGATGTAAAGTAGACCAGTGCACAGATGCCCCAGAAATAGGGAATCAGAAATCGGATAACGAAGGAAACGGAAGAGAGCGAATATTGTATTTTGAGTGCCCCTTCCGATTTCATCGTGAGTGCTCGAGCTAAGGCAGTCGGCCAAATGGCACACATCACTAAGCCCATCACGCACATCCACGTGATGTACGACGGCCCAAATTCTTCGCTCACCACCGGCGAAAATCCTTCCGGACCCATCCTCGCTTCTACCTTTGCGAAAATGTGATCCCAACCCAATTGGTCGATTGCCAGGTAGCAAGTGATGAGCAGACCAAAGGACAGTACGACGAATTGGATGTAGTCGGTAATGATGACCGAGACCATTCCGCCGAGTGTCGTGTAGACGAGAACGAGAATGAGTAGGCCTGTCATTACGAAAGGGACCGCATAGGTTTCATCGTTAAGCCCTGTCACAACAACGATGAATACCGAGCCGACTTTGAGAAACATTCCCATGTTGAGAATACCGGCCGCGGCAAGCACGATTCCACCGAGCACTCGCACTGGTTCGTTGAAACGCCGTAGATAGAACTCTGGGATGGTCAGCACTTTTGTTCGCCGCAGGGGGACGATGATGAAGCCGCTGAGTCCAACAATCAACGTCACGAAACCGGCGATCATGGCGATGTGAAAGGCTGCAAATCCGCCCGTAAATCCCTTTTGAGCGCTGTACATGACGGTGACCAGTCCGAGTTCCGTGCCAGTCATCGTGGCAATTCCGAGCCAAGGCCCAACTGCTCTGCCTGCTCCAAGGTAATTCACCATGGAGTTGGTGTATTGTTTTACGAAGAGCCCGATGACCAGCGAGATCATCAAGTATCCGACCACGATCACCCAGTCGATGGTGGAGAAATTTGTGCCGAGCAAAGCCATGGAGTGCATCGATTGATCCTGCAAACGCGTGGTGATTTTTTGGATAGTTGGGGTTATAGCGTAAGTAGCTGGCTGAGCAAAGTTATTAGTCGTGATTGCAGCGCCGTTTGTAGGGGAATTCGGCCCTGCTGGTAATGTCGAGGAATGCGAATTTATGGGCGAATTCATTTGCCTACCTGCGTCGCACACCAAACGTTTGGGGTGTACTCATCCGCAGAATCCGGACAATAACCGTCAAATTCGGAACGATCCGACAGCGGAATTCAGCGTGTGCAGAATACACGGCATTATGCACTTATAGCGGTCGTTTCTGGCGTCCTCAAAAGGGGCACGCTCAGATTGATTGGCAACGATAGTAGATGAAGAACGAGTCAGTTTTTTGAATCGTTTGTTGTAATCGTGCTGAAACGAATTGTGTGCACGACGGGCGATGCCAGGTTTTGTGTAGGGAAGTGAATGGAATGAAGGCTACCTTTCGCAAGTTAGTTGTTTTTGTAGGTTTGTTGGCGATGACTTCGCCAGCGATGGCGTCTCATTTTGGTTGGGGAACTGAAAAATGGGACGCGATCTGCAATGTTGGTTGGAACATGATGGATTTCGAAGCCTGTAGTCAGGACTGCGAATCCTGTGAATACTATCCCGGCTACGACGATCCAAATTGGCCGAGCTGGCAATTTGCAGATTTGGTCGAGAATCGATGCCGCAAACGCGCGTTCGCTAGTGGTCCGCCCCCCGGTTGTCATCCCAGCAAAGCTTGTCAATCTTGCAGTGGCTACACGTTCACCGGCGAAGGTGGCATCGTCTACATGACTCGCGATTCAGCTGCCAGCCAAGTCTTGTTGCAAGACGGCGGCGGTGCAACTTTGTTTGATACCGACGATCTTGGCTTCGATTACGAGTTCGGTCCGTCGTTTCGGCTCACAGGAAAGTACGCGGGCAATCCGTGGGAATTCGAATTTGTCTACTATGGCGTACACGACTTCCTCGCCGTCGGATCGGTAATCGGCAACAACACCCAATTGCTGCTTGATAACAACGGAACCGTTGCAGGTGTCAACGATCCTAATTTTCGCTACGAATCTCAGATCGACAACCTCGAATTTAACATGTATCTCGATTCCGGTTGTTGCTTACCCCGCTCGCGATGGATGTTTGGTGCTCGTTGGATTGAATTGGACGAGAGCTATACTGTCAGCGGAAACAACTTCCTTAATGGCTTGCCGATGCAGCATGGAATCCGCGCCTACAACCGCATGTATGGCTTCCAGCTGGGACTCGAAACGAACTGGGTAAACTACCAGTGCGGACGTTTGACACTCGACAGCACGATCAAGGCTGGTGTTTTTGGAAACACGGCGGATCAAGCGACGACGTTTAACGACCAAGCGACGAACGTATTCACCAATTCCTTCGATGATAGCTCGGCGTTTACCGGCGAAGTATCTATCACTGGGAAATTTGCAGTTAACGATTGGATTTCGTTGCGGGCAAATTACACTGCCCTGTGGCTTGAAGGTGTCGCATTGGCGCCCGATCAAATCCAAACGACATCGTTAGTCGACCCGCCCGGCATTAGCTCGACAGTCGACATGAGCGGCCAGTCGCTCTATCACGGTGCGTTCTTTGGTATCGAGTTCAAGCGATAAGTTGCTGTTAGCTGTTAGCAATTAGCAGTTAGACAGGCTGTAGCTGGGCTCGCCAGAGCTCAGGCCGATTGCACTTCCCGCCGTTTTGAAGTGCATTGGGAAGTCTGGCGACATCCGCTAGTGCGCCTGCATAGCTGGCAATTGGGACAGATTATTCTTCTGGCGGGGCTACTCTCGACAAGAGAGCGTCTTTGCCTTGGCGGTGACAGAAATCTCCAAACGATTCGTCGCCGTCTCGGTCTTCTTTGAACCATTCGAACAGCGGCACTAGCGTGCTGATGACTTCGTCGTCTGGTAAGCGGTCCATAAATACGAAGTTCAATCGATCGCCTAGTAGTCGGCCACCCAACAGCAAAGTGTATTTGTTCTTCGCTTTACCCACCAAACCGATGTCGCAGTTGTATGGCCGAGCACAGCCGTTGGGGCATCCCGTCATGCGAACCGTAAATTTCTCCTCGGAGAGTCCGAGCTTCGCAAGTTCGGCTTCCAGTAGATCGATGATGCCGGGAAGAGCCCGCTCGCTTTCAGTAATCGAAAGACCGCAAGTTGGCCAAGCGACACAAGCCATCGACCAGCGTCGCGCGTTCGAAATCTCTTCTGACAATTTAACGCCATGATCGCGGAGGATCTGTTCTATCTCCGCTTTGTTTTCGGTTTCGACGTCGGTGAAGATCAGGCTTTGGTGAGCGGTGAGTCGGATTCCCGGTTGAAACTTCGAGCAGATTTCTCGCAGCGCCGCTTTTAAGCGGAAGTCACCTTCGTCTTTCACTCGACCATTTTCGACATTGAGTCCGTAGAACCACTTGCCGTCGCCCTGCTCGTCCCAACCCATATGGTCGTTGACAGCATGGACGTCATCGGGCTCGGGAGCAGCGAGGTCGCTTCCGTAGTACTCTTCGACCTTTGCTTTGAACTTTTCGATTCCCCAATCGTGAATCAAGTATTTTAGCCGAGCGATCTTTCGATCGGCTCGATTTCCAAAGTCGCGTTGCACTTTGACGATTGCTTCCGCCACGTCCAAGACTTTGTCGGGAGTGGTAAAGCACATCATTTTGCCGACGGTGGGGAAGGTCTTTTTCTGGGCGGGAGTAACGCCTTGGCCGCCGCCGACGATCACGTTGTATCCAATGATCTTTTCGTCGCGAACAATGGCCAGAAGACCGAGGTCGTGAGTATAGATGTCGATGCAGTTATCGTGTGGAAAAGCGATTCCCGTTTTGAATTTTCTCGGCAGGTAGGTCTTGCCGTAAATCGGCTCGTCCTCTTCGCCGCTAGGAGCGCCGCCTCCGACGAGTTCTTTTTCGTCCGTTTCCAGGTCCTTCAACCACAGTTCGTGGTAGGCGCCCGTGCGAGGGGAAAATCGCTCCGCAAAGTCATCGGCCAACGCTTGGACTTCTCGATAGATTTCGGCTGTGTAGGGAGCCGGGCAGCACATCACGTTACGCTCGACGTCGCCGCACGCACCCAGCGTGGACATCTGGATTTCGTTAATCCGCTGAATGACTGTTTTCAGATCCGACTTGACCACACCGTGTAACTGCAATCCCTGACGACTGGTGATCCGCAATGTGTTGTTGCCCAGTTCATCGCACATATCTAGTTGAGCCAGCAGTTGGTCGCTGGTCAGAATCCCGGCGGGGATCTTGCTGCGAACCATAAACATGTAAGCTTTGCCGTCCGAACCACCGCGGCGATCGCGATCGTCCTGTTGGTACGTCCCGTGATGCTTGAGCAGCTGGACGCTTCCCTTGCCAAAGAAGTCGTTTTCATCGACGATTTCGGGACCGATATCTCCGCGTAAAAAATTGCTTTCCCGTTTGAAAACTTCGACGGGACTTACTTTGGCTTCGTCATTCATCAAGTTTGCCTTCTAGTTGCTGACTCGAAAGAGCGTGGACGCGGGTGTTTTGCGGCATGGTAGCGACATAGTATGCGTCGAAATGTCCAGTATTGCGAATACCAGCGACTTTTGGCTGCTGGGGTGGTTTGCTAGGATTCGCTGCATTTACGTCGATTATTCGCATTGGTGACTCAACGTCAAGATCGCGCAATTACAGTCGGGCCGCTTTCCGTGACGCCAACGTCAGCTAAAATGCCCGTTTCCCAAACGCACTTTCACCAACTTGGTACCTCAAAGCAGGGTTTTTAGGATGGCAGCGACAGTTCTCGACGGCAAAAAGATCGCCACCGAAGTACAGGAAGAGATAAAAAATGACATCTCGGCCTTCACCCAGAAGACTGGAATCACTCCCTGTCTGGCCGCCGTACTGGTGGGCGAAGACCCGGCCAGCCAAGTTTACGTGCGGAACAAACGCAAGGCGTGCGAACGAGTTGGGATCGAAAGCATCTTCCATCATCTTCCCGTAGAAACGGCCGAGGACGACCTGCTGAAGCTGATCGACGACCTAAATAACGATCCGAAAGTTCACGGAATTTTGGTCCAATTGCCACTCCCCGATTCGATCGATTCTCTGCGAGTGCTCGACGCAGTCCACTCCCTCAAAGATGTCGATGCCTTCCATCCAGAAAATGTTGGTCTAATTTCGCAAGGTCGCCCGCGGTTCTTGCCCTGCACGCCGCACGGCGTTTTGCAGATTTTGCATCGTTACGACATTGCCGTTTCGGGAAAACATGCCGTCGTCGTCGGCCGCAGCGATATCGTTGGCAAGCCAATGGCCATGATGCTGCATGCGAAGAACTCATCGACCGGACCTGACGGGGCCAATGCCACCGTTACCGTTTGCCATAGCCGCACCGCCGACCTCGCAGCCGTTACCAGAACTGCCGACATTCTGATCGCTGCCATCGGTCGAGCGAAATTCATTACCGCCGATATGGTCAAGCCCGGCGCCGTAGTCATCGATGTCGGTATCAATCGCACTGACGATGGACTCGTCGGGGACGTCGACTACGAACCCGTTGCAGAAGTCGCCTCCGCAATCACGCCCGTTCCCGGCGGCGTCGGAAGACTAACTGTCACCATGCTGCTCTACAATACGCTCAAAGCTGCCGAGCTGGTAGCGACATAGAGAGACCGTTCGTGCTTCTTCCCTACTTCAAAATTCATCAATCCTCATTCGACAATCATCAATCCAGTCTTCAATCGCTAACCGCTAACTGCTGTAGCACCGGTGTTGGTGGCTTGGTTACGACTTCTCCCAGGCGGTGTCGCCAATGGCTTCCGCGCCTCGCCACATACCTACCGAATTCCGCGTAGTTATCGGCTGAGAATACGAGCAGCGGAGTTTCGTGACGCTCGATCAATTCGCGATGGCTATCTATCGCACAGCGAAGTTCGTCCGTTTCGATGTGGTTGGCAATGATCCCGTCTTCGCCAGATGGAGTTGGCTGTTGTTCTGCCGATTGATTGCACGTCTCCAGAACCACACCGTTCACGTCGATAGATTGCAATGTGAACAATTCCAAAGGAACGTCATCCGCCGACCAATAGTCAGCGAAGATCGTGCCGTCATCCGCTAGAAAAGCACGACTCACTAAACGCGACGGAGAAGTCTGCGAACAAATATCGCCAACCATTCCGAACTCCGCTTCAAACATTGTCGGAGTCGCGTTCGCAAAAACTTGTTGAACGGAATCGGCCAGTTCGAAAAAGTTCGCCACGATGTGAACAGGATCGTGATGCTGCCGGTTGAATTTAGCGACTCGCCGATGAGTCAAATAACGACTGACCCACGAGAATGGCATCGTGATCAGCAACAAAGGCAAAAAGATTGGACTGACCAAGATCGCAATGATAAATCCAATTTGCATGAACCTCGCATCGGCCGCATCGTGATCCTCGCTAACCGACATTACTTCTCGACTCGACGAGACACGCCATGCCGACGCGGTCCAGCAACCAATGCAATATGCGAGCAAATATGCGTATGCCATCCAAGTCTCCCAAAATAGAACGGACCCTATCAAAAGGATAGGGTCTGTCGCGAGGCTAAGAGAGACAGTTACGCGCCGCTGCGGTGGTTGGAATCTTTGACCGGTGAGATGCTAACGGTTGTAACAGATGTGAATGGCAGTTCGCGAATCAAGCAGGCCAGGCCGCGGTCACCAACGTATGTCTTACGACAAATAGCGACGACCTATTTCTTCCAACTACCTCGCTACGCGGCTTCGTCGTCGTTGTTGTCCGGTTTTTTACTGCTCGGATTTTTACTGCTCGGATTTTTGCTATTCGATTCGTCGCTGGAATCAGTGTCTTTTTTGGGCTTTGCACTAGCTGGTGCAACCATAACGAGCGTCTCAAAGAAACCATCTTGTACAACTTCGTCGTGTTGGTTGATGAGCTGCCGGCGCCAGATGACTTGCCCGCGGCGTTTACCTTTGGAGTTTAGTTCGGCAACCTCTGTCTGCGCGTGAACGGTGTCTCCGATGAAAGAGGCTTTGAGAAATTGCCAATCTTTGATGCCAACGAATGCAACCGTACTGACTCGAGGAGCCTGACTGGCCAAGCCGGCGACCCAGGCGAGGCCGAGGAGACCGTGGGCTATGGGCCGACGAAAGGGAGTCTGAGCCGCGTATTCGTGGTCGACGTGCAGAGGATCGTAGTCGCCTGTGAGTCCCGCGAAGTTGACGACATCCGATTCGGTGATCGTGCGACTCTGGCTGGTCCAGCTGTCGCCGACTTTCAGTTGATCGAAGAATAGGGGTTGGTTCATATATCCGTTCGTCCAATGCAGATGGTATCGACAAATTCGATCGCCGTAGAACTTCTAGAAATAACCGATATGACGTTTCCGAAGAACCCAAAATCCGATGATTTGGTCAATCTAGTGTGAAATTGGGTGAAATTGGTGGCTGATAATCGGTAGAATTTCCGCAAACTGCCGCAACCGCTACAGCGCTATTTCCGGAAGTTGTTATACTGATCGGAATCGACTAACACCGATCAAACTCACTATGCCCCTCCTCACCTTCCCTCCCACCACAAGGATTCAGAGAAATGAAACGCCACTTTATCCGCATCTTCACTGCATTGGCAGTCGTCGCAATTTGCGTCGCGACGGGATCGGCTCAAGAGCCAAAACTCGAATTGAAGACCCTCGTCGAAAAAGTAAGTTACGGTATTGGACTGAATATCGGTCGCGATATGAAGTCGCAGGAATTAGACCTGAATACCGCTTTGCTCATCAAAGGGATCACGGATGGAATTGGTGGTAAGGACGGAGCGTTAACCGAAGAAGATCTGCGAGCAGCGATGGTCGAATTCCAAGGAATCATGAGAGCGAAAATGGAAAAGAAACAAACAGAGGCTTCTGCAAAGAACATTGCCGATGGCCAAAAGTTCCTGGCTGAGAACGCCAAGAAGCCAGGCGTTACCGTTTTGGAAAGCGGACTGCAATATAAAGTCATCAAAGCAGGAAACGGTCCCTCGCCGACGAAAGACGATCGTGTTAGCACTCACTATCACGGCACCCTGATGGACGGCACGGTCTTTGATAGCTCGGTTCAACGCGGTCAGCCCGCTTCATTCGGCGTCGGTCAAGTCATACCTGGTTGGACGGAAGCCTTGCAAAAAATGAAGGTTGGCGACAAGTGGCAGCTCGTCATTCCTTCCAACCTAGCCTACGGCGAACGTGGAACTGGTCCCATTGGACCCAACTCGGTACTCGTCTTTGAAGTTGAGTTACTGAAGATTCACGAAGCAGTTCCAGCTCCTCGCTAGAACGCCAACGATTCAGTCAAACGATTCAGTCACAAGCAATCGTCCATTGTTCTGTGTAAACAAAAACGCGGAGTGGTTCGCCGACCACTCCGCGTTTTTTTGTTGATACTTAACCGCAACGAGTCTCTAGTGCACTCGTTGGCCCGGTTGCCCGCCTTCGTCTACGTCTAGAAGAAAGACGTCTTCGCCGCCGGGCCCGGACGCTATGATCATCCCTTCGCTCACTCCGAATTTCATTTTTCGAGGAGCGAGGTTGGCGACCATGACTACTAACCGTCCGAGCAGGTCCTCGGGTTTGTAGGCTGCTTTGATTCCAGCCAATACCGTTCGTCGTTCGTCGCCGCCTAGGCTGAGCGTGAGCTTGACGAGTTTTTTCGCTTTGGGAACTTCCTCTGCTTTTACAACTCGCGCCACTCGCAGGTCCACTTTGTCAAAGTCCTCGAAGGCAATTTCTTCGCACAGTGGCTCGTCCTTGAGCGGTTGATCGCTGTCGGAAAAAGATGACTCGGCCTCGGCTTCCGCCGCAGCCGCCAACTCCTTCGTCTCGGCGATCATACCTTCGACGTCCTTTTCCTCCACACGCTGCAGCATGTGTTTGAATTTCGCCACAGCGTTGCCCGTCAGCGGCGTCTTTGAATCGTCCCAATGTTCAATGGGTTGATTCAGTAAGTCGCCAGTTTGCTTGGCAAGTCTTGTCAAGACCGGCGCGAGGTAGATCGCCAGCTGCCGGAATAGATTTAAGGCGATCGTACACGTATCCTGAAGCTGCTGAGCTTTCTCAGGATCCTTCTTCAAATTCCAAGGTTCAGCATTTTCGACAAACGGATTCGCGCGATCGGCAAGTTCCATAATCAGGCGAGTTGCCTTGTTGTATTCGCAAGCTTCGTACGCGGCCGCAATGTCGTCGCCAACTTTTGCCGCATGTTCGAACAATCCGCCATCGTCCGGATAGGTTTCGGACAACCCAACAGCCTTGATGAACTTCGCCGTCCGGCTTGCTAAGTTGACGACCTTACCGACCAGGTCCGAATTCACCTTCGCAACAAACTCGTCCAAACTCAAGTCGATGTCGTCCAGCTTCGAACCAAGCTTGGATGCATAGTAGTAACGCAAGTAAGTTGGATCGAGATGATTGAGGTACGTTTCCGCTTGCACAAACGTTCCCGTGCTCTTTGACATTTTGGCACCAGCGACCGTCAGGAACCCGTGGATATGAACTTTTGTCGGCAGATTAAAGCCCGCCGTTTTTAACATTCCGGGCCAGAATAAAGTGTGGAAGTAGGTAATGTCTTTGCCAATAAAGTGATGAACTTCCGTTTCGTCGTTGCGCCACCAGTCGTCAAACGATTCGCCATGCTTGTCGCACCACTGCTTCGTCGATGCCAAGTAACCGATCGGTGCATCGAACCAGACGTACCAAAAATTCCCCGGGCTGTCCGGAATCTCAAATCCAAAGTAGGGAGCCGGCCGAGAGATATCCCAGTCCCGCAACTCGTCACACAAGAAGTGACCCTTGAGGTAATTTGCAACTTCCGTTTGCAAGTGATCGTCGGCATCGATCCATTCATTGAGGAACTCGTGCAGCTGCTCGAGTTCGATGAACAGGTGAGCCGCCGAGCGAATTTCTGGCGTCGTTCCCGATAGAGTGCTAACCGGATCGATCAACTCTGCTGGCGAATACGTGTGGCCGCATTTGCTACAGTTGTCGCCCGGTTGGTTTTCGCCCTGGCATTTTGGACAAGTACCGCGGACGAAACGATCGGCCAAGAAAGTGTTTTGCTCTGTGTCGTAGAGCTGCTCGACTTCTCGTTCCTTGACCAACCCCGCTGCGCGAATCTTGCCCCAAAACTCGTTGCACAATTCGCGGTTCTCAACGCTGTTGGTACTGCCGTAGTTGTCAAATTCAACATCGAAGCCAGCGAAGTCTCGCTGATGTTCTTCGGAAACTTGGGCGATCAGCTCTTCTTCGGTTCGACCTTCGGAACGCGCGCGAATCATAATCGCTGTTCCATGAGTATCGTCGGCACAAAGGTAGATGCAGCGGTTGCCACGGAGCTTTTGAAAACGAACCCAAATGTCCGTTTGGATATATTCGACCAAGTGGCCAATGTGTATCGGACCGTTGGCGTACGGTAACGCCGCCGTCACGAGTATTTTACGTGGTGAAGTATCTGGCATGATGTCCTTTTCTCTTTTGCGTCGTCATCAAACCCATGGGGCCAGCGGGCATTGTAGTCCAAGCCCCCGCTCGGCGGGAATGCCGGACCATAAGACCATCTGCAGCCACGAAGACTGGTTATTGAGAGTGACTCGGATCGCCGAAGTTAGGTTTCGCTTCTCGGGGAAGCAATATCGAGTAATTGCGACGAAGTCGTGAAGCAGCTCGCGAGATGTTCGCAGAAGGCGAGCTGAGAATTAACGCATTAGAAGCGTCTGTCGGCCGACGGACAGACTCCAACGACGACGCCATTGCACGCACCCGTTTGCGAGATGTACACCGTGTGCGAGATGTAAGGTGAGTGTGGAGGATTCACTGCTAGCAATATTTAACCTTTACTTGTTCTTGGCTCTTAATCTCCAACCCAGATTGCTCCGCGCCATTCAGCTTGGCACCACAGGCAGGCCCCTTTCTTTGGCACTTGGAATCTTGTTGCGCTCGCGCGATATGGGAACTGCTGTGAACGGTGGACAGGAGATTAGGATTAAGATTAAGAGTAAGAGACAAGAAGCCTTGAAAAAGTGAATGCATTTGACATCAACTACGTCAGTTGTCTCAAGGAATAGGACACAATTAGCGGTTTTCGGTTCGCGGCAATTTCGAGACCCGTGATCGCGTCGATCGATTATCCCGTCCCTAACTCTCCATCTAATTCCCCGTACTAATCGACTTCACTTACTTGAGCGAAATTATTGAATTCGGCATAAAAAGTGCTCCTTAAACGGACGGACAAAGTTGTCATCGCGGCTGTTTCTGCTAGCAGAATTAGCCAAATAGCGGTTGTGAAATGGTTTAGCAGGATCGGCCTTACAATTGTGGGCTTTCAATTTCGCCACATCGGAAATTGGTCTTGTAACTTTTTCAAAACCGGAACACATTGATACAGCTTTCGGCCCAGAAAGTTTACGGCTGATGGTGTGTTACCAAGGATCGGTAACCGTGCAGCGATCTATCGTGCATTAGCACCAGCGGCTCCAATCCAGCAATGTATTTTGCTTTGCATCGACTCCAAGGAGGGAAACGATGTTCGTCCTTCAAGCACTATTGGTAATTTCCGCTGCATCGGCAGATGGTCCGACGACTCTCGTTCAATTTACCGCTGATTGGTGTGCTCCATGTAAGTCGATGGAGCCAACGGTAAAGCGCCTTGCGCAACAGAAATACCCTGTTTTGGTAGTCAACATAGATCAGCGGAAGGACTTGGCAGATCGATTTGGCGTGCGCGAGATTCCGTGTTTTGTCATGTTGGTAAATGGGCGAGAGGTCGATCGTGCGACGGGAGTGGTTAGCTACGATCGATTCGTTCAGATGTATCGCCGCGCCGGCCAGTCTACGCAGGGCAGTAGTCAGCCCCTTCAGCAGCGAAGCGCGATTGCTCAATCGGCCCCCTCAAGTTATTCCCAAAACCAACCGCGTTCGGCTCCTATAGCTCGGGCCCATTCTGGTAACCAGATTCCGATTCGGCCTGTCGGTAATCAGTATTCTTCTCAACAATACGGCCAAGTTTCCAGCTCGCAAGTGTCCGGCAATCGAGTGTCCGGCAATCGAGATCCCAACCGACAGTTGACTCCACAGCAACGAGCGATGTATGCCACTGTGCGTTTGAAAGTCGCCGATGCTCGCGGCCAGAGTTATGGAACGGGTACTGT
>Ga0115002_10001292_pt1 | contig 34466 bp, 36 predicted proteins | sample ArcticOcean_MG_C_8_FD_89576 | JGI IMG/M metagenome (GOLD analysis project Ga0115002, IMG submission 89576) | Marine microbial communities from western Arctic Ocean - ArcticOcean_MG_CB11_86 | ecosystem: Environmental > Aquatic > Marine > Oceanic | place: Arctic Ocean: Canada Basin | collected... | reverse complement strand
TTTTGTTTTTGACGCTGTCTCAAACGCTCTTGGCGGCGGCAAACTCTCGACCGTCAGGCCGCCGTAGAGTTCGCGAAAAACTGGCTAGCTCAGGCCGAAGTCCTTAAAACGCTTTTGGAACTTTGCAACCTGACCACCGCTATCGACGAGTTGGTGACCACCACCTGTCCATGCCGGATGTGATTTGGGGTCGACATCGAGCTTCATCACATCGCCCTCTTTACCCCAGGTCGAACGGGTCTTGAACTCGGTGCCATCGGTCATCACGATCGAGATCTCGTGATAATCGGGATGGATATCTTTTTTCATGTGTTAACCCTACAGGCCGAGAAGGCCGTCGCGGTCGTCAACGTGGCGAAGCGACCGCACGGCGCGCTGTTATAACGAAGCACCTTTTGCCGCGCAACCTTGCGAATTTTGCAGCCTATGAGTCGGGCATCGGTGAAATGTACAACTACCATCGGTTTGGCATCTCGCTATCGGCGTCGCTTTGTTGTGGCGGCAAGGTGGGGCTGCTATATCGAGCCCGGACAGCCGAAGAGAATTGGAAATGACTTTGGATGAACAGCTGTTCGAATCTCTCGCTGGAAATTTTCTGGCGCGCGTGACCGCGGCGGTAGAAGACGCGAGCGACGATATTGACGTCGATCTCCAAGGCGGCGTTCTAACCATTGAGCTTGAGGACGGTCGCACGTTCGTATTGAACAAGCATGCGCCGATGCGCCAAATGTGGCTTTCGTCACCACTAAGCGGTGCATCGCACTACAACTACGACGACGCCAGCCGCTTGTGGGTTTCGACCAGGGACACTCGCGAACTTGCATCCACCCTAATCGATGATTTCGCGCAGGCCGGCTTCCAAGTGACCCTTGCGTCCTCGGAAGCGCAGTAGATTTTTTCCGCTCGCGTAACAGGCGGATAAGCGAGGGGTTCGTGGCACGGAAACCGATGGGCGCAAACGCCGATGGCAAAGACCGAGCGGCAACGCGCGATCTTTCCAAGCTCGGCCCAATGTGGGGCTACGCTGCCGAGCATATGGGTGTTGTCTCGGCGGCGGTTGTTGCACTCGTCGTTGCCGCGGGCGCGACCCTGGCAATCGGTCAGGCGTTGCGGCGGGTCATCGATCAAGGCTTCCGCGCGGACAATGCCGCATTTCTCGATCAGTATTTCATCGCATTGTTCGGCGTCGTTGTTGCTTTGGCGATAGCTACGTTCGGGCGCTTTTACCTGGTTTCCTGGCTTGGTGAGCGGGTGGTGGCACGGGTTCGGTCCGCCGTCTACGACCGTGTGATCGGCCTGAGCCCGGCCTATTTCGAAATTACCAAAACCGGCGAAATACTCTCACGGCTGACCACCGACACCACGCTTATCCAATCGGTTGTCGGCTCCACCGCATCAGTGGCGTTACGGAATGTTCTGTTGCTGATCGGCGGTACGATCATGTTGTTCGTGACCAGCCCGAAGCTCGGGCTTCTCATGTTTCTGATCGTGCCCGTCGTGGTGCTGCCGATCATCGTTTTCGGCCGCCAAGTGCGACGTCTTTCGCGCGAAAGTCAGGATCGTATTGCCGATGTCGGGGCGATGGCCGGCGAGACCCTTAACGCCGTTGAAACTGTGCAGGCTTTCTCACACGAGGAGATTGATCGGGGTCTGTTCCGCAGCATCGTCGGAGATGCATTCACGACAGCCGTGCGCCGGATCCGGGCCCGTGCCTGGCTTACGGCCCTTGTCATCGTCCTGATCTTCGGCGCCGTCGACATGGTGATGTGGATTGGTGCCCGGGACGTGGCGCTAGGGGGTATGAGCGGCGGAAAACTTGCCGCATTCGTATTCTATGCGATCGTCGTGGCGGGTTCGGCGGGGGCGCTGAGCGAGGTGTATGGCGAGTTTCAGCGCGCTGCCGGTGCCGCCGAGCGCCTGGTGGAACTGATCAGGACCGAAACGGCTATCAAGGCACCGACCGATCCGGTGGCCTTGCCGCAACCGGCGCGCGGTGAGGTGGCGTTTAACAATGTTACCTTTCACTATCCATCACGCCCCGAAACGCCTGCGCTCGAGAACTATTCACTGGCAGTTTCTCCAGGCGAACGGGTCGCGTTGGTCGGTCCCTCAGGTGCTGGCAAAACCACCGTATTTCAATTGATTCTCAGGTTCTACGACGCTTCCGAGGGGCACATCCTATTCGATGGTATTCCGCTGGTTGAGATGGATCCGTCCGAATTGCGTCGTGCAATCGGTGTAGTATCGCAAGAGCCGGTGATATTCGCAGCGACGGCGGCGGAAAACATTCGCTATGGGCGCCCGGACGCAACCGATGAGGAGGTGCGTGCCGCGGCTGAAACTGCCGCCGCGGCGGGCTTCTTGGACAAATTTCCGGACGGCTTCAACACCCACCTCGGAGAACGCGGCGTGCGCCTATCCGGTGGCCAACGCCAGCGCCTTGCCATCGCCCGCGCCGTGCTGCGCAACCCGGCATTGCTGCTACTTGACGAGGCCACCAGCGCACTAGATGCCGAAAGCGAGCGCAAAGTTCAAGCTGCTCTGGAACCGCTTATGGACGGCCGTACGACACTGGTTATTGCGCACCGCCTGGCGACCGTGCTCAAGGCCGATCGTATTATTGTTATGGACCACGGGCGCATCGTCGCGACCGGGACTCACAACGAACTGATCTCCCAAGACGGCCTCTATGCCCACTATGCTGCGCTGCAATTTGATGCCGCGAACATCTCCACGCCGGCCGCGGCCCAATAGCTTGAGCAGGCCACTCGGCGCGAACTAACGCTCGGTCAGCTTAAGTTCGATGCGGCGGTTGCGCCGGAAGGCGATTTCATCTTCGCGCGGGTCGAGCGGCTGATACTGGCCGAATCCGGCAGCGGCGAGACGATCCGGCGGGATCCCCTGGTCCATGATGAAACGCGTTACCGCGATCGCGCGGGCCGCGGAAAGTTCCCAGTTGGAAGGGAATTGCGGCGTTGCGATCGGCCTGATGTCGGTGTGTCCGTCGACCCTAATAACCCAGGGGAGTTCCTTGGGGATCTTGACGCTAATCTCTTGCAACGTTTCCGCGAAGCGCGCCAGTTGCACCTTGCCCTGCTCGCCGAGTTCGGCGGAGCCCGTCTCGAACAGAACTTCCGATTGAAAAACAAACCGATCGCCGACGATGGTGATGTCGGCGCGCTCGCCAAGCACCTCACGTAGCCTTCCGAAGAACTCGGAACGGTATTTCGAAAGTTCCTCGACCCGGCGCGCCAATGCGACATTCAAACGGCGGCCGAGATCGGCAATCTTGGTCTGCTGTTCCGCATCCTTGGCCTCCGATGCCTGTAAAGCGGCTTCGAGGCGAAGCAGTTGTTGACGTAGCGCGGCGATCTGCTGATTAAGTAGTCCGATGCGATTCTGCGCGCGCGCGGATACGAACTGCTCGCTAATCACCTCCTGTTTGGCCGATTCGGCCACTTTGCGCGCGGATTCCGCATTGTCCTTGGCGAGATCAACCTGGGCGATGAGTTCTTCGATGCGCACGTCACGCGACTCAATGTCCTTCTGAGCTAGAAGGGTCCGCTCCTCTTCGCTGGCGATGCGGGCTTCAAGTTCTTTAGATCGATCGCGTAGTGCGCCGATCTCACGGTCCCGCTCAGCAACGGCGGCTGCGTAATTGGCTACCTGCTGTTCGAGGTTAGCGCGTACTTGGCGGAGGGTTTCGATGTCGCGCCGCAGGCTAACCAACTCGCGCACCTGCAGCTCGATCTTCGCGCGATCCGCTTCGATGCTTTGACGTGCAGCCAGGAGCTCGGCTTCGGCCTGTTCGGCACGGTTGGTTTTTTGTTCGACCTCGAGCGTCAAGTCGTCGATCCGCAGCGTCAGTAAATCACGCACGCGAGTCGATTCCTGGAGCGATGCCGCCAGCTGCGACGCCGATTTACTCGCTTCTGCGGCGGCTTGCTGCTCGATCGCGAGCAATTCCGCCAACTCGGTTATTTGCCGATTTAGCCGTGTAAGTTCCTCGTCACGGCCGGTGAGCGCCTGACTCAGGACAAAATGCGACAGAACGAACACGACCAGCATGAATATGATAGCGAGCAGCAGAGTGCTAAGTGCGTCGACAAATCCCGGCCACGTGTTGTCTGAACGAACGCGCGTGCGTCGCGCCATCGCCTATTGGTCTCGTCGTTGCTGCTCGGCGATGCCGGCGAGAGTGCGCGCCAGCAGTTTGAATTCGCTGTGCACTTCTTCAACCAGTTCCTTGCGGCCCTGGGTCGTTTCCTCGAGCAGCCGCATAACGTAGACGTCGAGATTCTTCAGGTGTGACCGGCTCATCTCGTCGAGTCCGCGATCGGCGGCGTTTTCCATCGACTGCGCCAAGCGCCCGAGGATCGGTTTGATTTCCATCTGGGCTTGCGCAAGCATGACCATGAGATCCTGCTCGGTCCGCATCTGGTCGGATAGTGTGGCCAATTTGTCGGTAAGCTGGAGCAAGGTTGCGTTCGCCGAGATACGGCTTTCTTCGCCGCGCCCAATCACCCGCTGCAGGTTATCGAGGCTATCAGCGGTTTGCTCGAGCAATGCGCCGACATACGCCGGTGCCGACTGTTCGCCGTCACCGATGCCACCGCTCGATAGCCTGGTGATAGAGGACAGCCATTCCTCGAGATCCATATAGAAGCGATTCTGGGCCTGGCCGGCTTGGAGGTCGAGGAAGCCGAGTACGAGCGAGCCGGCGAGACCAAACAGTGATGATGAAAATGCCGTCGCCATGCCCGACAGTGGTGCGCCAAGGCCGCGCTGCAAGTCGGCGAACAACGTTTCAAAATCACCGGACGCCAGTGACATGCTACTCACCGTGGTGCCCACGGACGCCACGGTTTCAAGCAATCCCCAAAAGGTTCCGAGCAAGCCTAGAAAAATCAATAGCCCGATGAGATAGCGCGAAATGTCACGCGATTCATCCAAACGGGAACTGATGCTATCGAGCAGACTGCGCAACGAGGGCGCAGACAGCGAGAAGTGCCCCGAGCGCTCACCCAGCATGGCTGCCATCGGCGCCAGCAAGTTTGGCGACTTCTGGACCGAGAGGCCGGGTTCGTTGCGCCGATAAGTTTCGATCCAATCGACCTCCGGCTTGAGCAACACGACCTGGCGCAGGATATAGGCAATGCCAAGGACAAGAACGCCCAAGATCGCGCCGTTGAGCGCCGCGTTCGCGAGAAATGCGCGCTGCAGTTCTCCCACCAATGCACCGCCGATCAAGACGACAACCACGACGAAGGCAATCATCCGGCCGAGATAGCGTTGCGGGCGGGTCATGAGCGCTCCAGATCTACAAGCGAATTATGGGCTGAGAAGAATAATATCAACCCGATCGGCGGGTCCGGACGCGTCAGGTGTCCCCAGCGCACGGACGTCGATTCGCGTGCTCTTTAATCCTTTGCGGATCAGGTAGGACCGAACTTCGAGCGCACGCGCCAGTGAAAGCCGCCGAGATCCACTGGCGCCGCCGGATTGGCTCCCGGCTGCGTAGGCCTGTAGAAGCAATCGTTCATCGCGGGTTCGCATGGTTTGCGCGACCGTATCGAGTTGCTCGGCCAAGGGGCCACTGACATCTGTATCGCGAGCTGGGAAGATAAGCCGGGTCAGGACGCCATTTGGCGCAGTAGCTCTTGACGAGGGGACTTTTGGCAAAGGAACGGCGGCTACTTTGGTTTCCTCGGCTGTACGGCGCACAGCGGGCGTCGACTTGGGCGGCTTCGACGCCGCAACCGTTGGTAGCGGTGGCGCGGCTGCTCGCGGTTGCGCCGTCGCGATGGTGGTCTGTTCGGGCAGCTGTGGCACCGGCGGTGGGGCGGCCGGGCGCTCGGCCTTGACGATCGGGGGAGGCATCGGTGGAGCTTTTGCTAGCGGCGTGGCTACGGCCAGAGGCTTCAGTTTTACTGCAGGTGGCGGCGGTGCTGGCGGTAGCTTGGCGGCGGGCACTGATTTGGTGGCCGGTCCGACCTCAACCGCTGGTTTGAGTTTGGCAGGCAGAGTCGCGAGTGGTTTGGCCGGAGTCGGGTTGGAAAGCGCTGCGGTCTGCGCAAGCGCGCCGCCTTTTGGCCCTATCTCCGCGGCGAGCGATACTGCCGGAATACGCGTCCCGGCGCGCGGTTTGCGAACCCTCGATGCCGAACTAGCAGTGTCCCGGTTCGGCTTTCGAGGCGTTGCCGCCGATGATACCCTCGGCCGTGCTTTGGGCGCTGGCTCCGGTAGCATCGACCGCCTGAACGAGCTCATGTCGACCAATGGCGGACGCTCACCAAGCAACAATCCTCGTTCGCCTGGACCGCCCCGCGGCACGCGCAAAACGCTGCCAGTAGGCGCCAGCGCCGTTTCCAGATGGACTTCGACCGCTGGTAATCCACTACCGCCGATCACGACGGTTTCTTGGGCACGAATTTCGGTACTACCGCTACAGATCGCTAGCGCCAGAAAACCGCTGATCGCACCGCTTTTCAACCCAACCCTTCGACCTCGCCGGGTGTAGCTCCGCGATTGATTTGTACGCACTCTGTCCGCAGTCGTCAGGGCCAAATCCTCCCGATCACGATGGTGGGGAACGATAGCTTGCGGTCTGAATTCCTACAACTCTCAAGCATCGGGGTAGTCGCTCCGTTTTTATTGCGCATTAGGCGCCAATTACCGAAACGAACTGACGGTGAAGACTATCATTTGCGGCAATCACGTCACCCGAGCGGAGCATTGTATCGCCACCGCTCAGGTCGCTAACAAAACCGCCCGCCTCGCGTACGATAATGATACCAGCGGCCAGGTCCCATGGGCTCAACCCCGCCTCCCAATACCCTTCGTAGCGTCCGGCCGCAACGTAAGCGAGGTCGAGTGCCGCCGATCCCAGACGTCGGATACCCGAGACCTCTTTCATCACGGCTGACAGTTGTTCGAGGAAGGGTTCATGCCCGGGCCGTCCGTGATGAGGCACCCCAGTCGCTACGATCGCGTCTTGAAGCTCACCGCGGGCCGAAACACGTAGCCGGCGATCATTCAGGTAGGCGCCGGTTCCCTTCTCGGCCCAAAACATTTCATTTCTCAATGGATCGTAGATGGTTCCGGCAACGATCTGACCATCTTCCTCGAGTCCGATCGAAATACAAAAATGGGGAACGCCGTGAAGATAATTAGTCGTTCCGTCGAGCGGATCTACCAACCAGCGTCTGGTCGATTCGCGGCCTTCGGTGATGCCGCCCTCTTCGCTCAGGCTGCCATAGTTTGGTCGGGCGCGAGCAAGTTCGTCGAGCATAATGCGCTCGGCACGGATGTCGGCGGCGGTGACGAAATCCGCCGGCCCTTTTTTTGAAACCTGGAGTTGTTCGACCTCGCCAAAGTCGCGCAGTAATCCACGCGCTGCCTTATGAGACGCCGCAGCCATCACGTTAATCAACGCCGATCTCAGGGCCATCTGTCGGCTTCCTTTTTCGGCGATTCGACGCTAAACGTCGGCGCGCTTTGCGTAACTGCCGTCCGCGGTATTTACGACGACTCGCGTGCCGCGCTCAACAAATGGCGGCACCATAATCCGGAGTCCGTTCTCGAGCGTTGCTGGCTTGTACGACGCTGCGGCGGTTTGCCCTTTAACGACGGCTTCAGTTTCTGTGATTGCCAATACCACGGTCTCCGGCAGCGAAACCCCAATCGGGCGCTCTTCATAGCTTTCGATCGTGACGACCATACCGTCTTGGAGATAGGACGCGTTTTCGCCGAGCAGGGCGCGCTCAACTTCGATCTGTTCGAACGACTGCGTATCCATGAAGGTGAGCAGGTTGTCATCGCCATAGAGGTATTGAAAGTCGCTCTGGTCCAGGCGCACGCGATCGATATCCTCGGTAGCCCGAAACCGCTCGTTGAGTTTGCTACCGGTGCGGACGTTCTTCAGTTCCACCTGCTGGTAGGCGCCGCCCTTGCCGGGCATCGTGTGTTGAGAACGTACGGCAAGCCAAAGCTCGCCATTGTGTTCGAGCACCATTCCGGGACGAATGGAGTTGCCCTTGATTTTCATAGTTTAAATTCCAACTACCGGGAACCGCGTTCGCGGTTTGGCAACATGGCACAAATATCCGCTCGGCGCGGGAACCTGTCACCTCGTTGATGTCCGAATCAAACACTTGGCGGTTTACTTGACCTTTCATATCAAGTCTGCGAAGCCTGTCGATGTCCGGCAACGAATCGGACGGTGTCAGCGTTCATAATTAGGGGAGGCCCACAATGACGATTGAGCGTATCGAACCGCGCCTAGGTGCGGGGCCCCATATGAGTTCGATCGTCGTCCATAACGACACGATTTATCTCGCTGGTCAGGTTGCAAAAGACCCACAGCCCGATATCCAGGATCAAACCCGCCAGATTCTAGAAAACATCGAGCGCCAGCTCGCGGCGGTCGGAAGCAACAAGTCGAAAATTCTAACGACCCAGATCTGGATTACCGACTTCGACAACTTCGCCGCTATGAATGAAGTTTGGAACGCTTGGCTCGATCCGGAAAACATGCCGGTGCGCGCGTGTGTTCACTCGCAACTCGCACGGCCGGAATTTCTCATCGAAATCATGATCGTCGCCGCAAAATAGACGACCGGGCCGAGGCGAGGCCTCTGTGCCCCTGAAACCGACGCTAGTCTATCCCTGATAGACTTCGTTGAGAGTGCGGTTGAACGCCGTAACCGCAGCCTTCGGTCCTTCGCCGAAGTCCCAAACGCCTGACGAAACGGCCACAAAATCGGCTCCAGCGCGTGCTAGCGAGGCACAAGTATCGACCGTTATGCCGCCAATGGCGACACATGGAATTTCAAAAACTTCCTGCCACCAGGTCAAAACATCTGGATCGGCAGAGGCTTTGGCCTGCTTGGTTTGGGTCGGAAAGAACGCGCCGAATGCGACGTAGTCGGCGCCCTGCTCACCGGCTGCCATCGCGAGATCACGTGAGGCGTGGCAGGTGACGCCGACAATGACGTCTGCGCCGAGCGAACGGCGCGCATCCTCATAGGATGCGTCGCTCTGGCCGATATGCACGCCATCGGCCTCGATCTCCGCAGCGAGATCGGGACGATCGTTAATTAGAAGCGCAACATCATGCTCATGACAGATCAGACGGATTGCGTGGCCGGCTTCGAGAATCTGTTCATCGGCGGTTTCCTTTAAGCGCAGTTGTAAGCACGCCACATCGCCACCATCCAAGGTGTTGGCGAGCCGGTCGGGAAACGTTGAGAGATCGATCTGCGGCGGGGTTATCAGGTAAAGCCGACAGCGGATTGCTGGAGCGTTCATCGTCGCAATTGCTCCTGAGCACTGAGCCGGCACATCTGTTCAGGCATCGGCGACCTCGCTTTCCATGCTCGCGACGTACGTGCCTGAACGGGCGGCGCCGTTTAGTCGCGCGCGGTGTTCATAGACGGCCTGGGCTGCCGCGATTTTGCCCGGATCTCCGCCCCAGGTTGTTAATACCGACGCCTGCAGGGCACGGCCGTAGGAAAAGCTAAGCTGCCACGGGAGATCCGGATGACGTTTGTTCATCGCGTTGAGATGCGCTGTAGCTTGTTCCTCACTCTGACCTCCGGACAGGAATACGACGCCCGGGACTGCGCCCGGAACCGTGCGCACAAGGCTCACGACCGTTGCGTCGGCGACATCGCCGATGCTGCCGGGGGGCGCGCACGCGCTGCCGGCAATCACCATGTTCGGCTTGAGCAGCATGTGCTCCAGTACCACACGCTGATCAAATAACGCGCGGAACACCTGGCTTAGTGTCGCCTCGGTGACATCACGGCAGCGCTCGATATCGTGCGCGCCATCCATCAGCACCTCGGGTTCGACGATTGGGACCAACCCAGCTTCCTGTGAAAGCGCCGCGTAGCGGGCCAGCGAGTGGGCGTTGGTATCGATGCAGTATCGACTTGGTATCTCGTCCCCGATCGTGATAACCGCGCGCCATTTGGTAAAGCGGGCGCCGAGCGCGTGATATTCAGCGAGACGCTCGCGGAGGCCATCGAGGCCTTCGGTAATTTTTTCGCCACCAGCTCCTGCGAGAGCTTTGGCTCCTTGGTCGACTTTGATTCCGGGGATTATGCCCTGATTCGCGAGCAATTCCGGGAAGGGGGTGCCGTCGGCCGCCGACTGGCGCAACGTTTCGTCGTAGAGGATCACCCCACCGATAAACGGCGCTGCCTTGGCGGTGGAGAAGAGAAGCTCCCGGTAGGCCCGCCGATTGTCTTCAGTCGAGGGAACATTAATGCTCGAAAGGCGCTTTTCTATGGTGCCGGTGCTTTCGTCGGCTGCAAGAATGCCTTTGCTCGGCGCGACGAGCGACTTGGCGATTTGTCCCAGATCTTCGGTCATGGTTTCTCCCCTCGCATCAGACGATTCCATTCCAATTGTGACTCGGCTTCGCAACGAACCGAGTGGGTTGAAATTGGTTCATTTGACATACCACTTACGGCACGCTGCGGTCGGATCGGGCACGTCAAGCAGATCCAGGGCGCGGGGAGGGCGGTTCAAGAGCGTGGCGCGATGGGCGGCAACCGCAGCCTCAACCTCAGTTCGATAGGACCTGGCACCATCATAGACGATCCCTTGCCAACCGGCGCGGAGCGCAGCGAAGACCAACGCCGGTTCGTCGCGACAATCTATCAGTGCTGATGTCTCGATATTGCTGCGGCTTCCGGTCTCTACGATCGCGAGGCGGACGACATCAATCAGGTAATTAGGTCCGGCGTAGCGTACGGCGCCGCGAGCGGTGCATAAAAAAACGCTGGTCGACATTGGCTTGCCCGCCTCGAGCGCCGCCTTCGCATCGCTGAGTGAGTGAAAAACCACATGGCGGACGGTTAATCCATCGTCTGCCTTGTCTACCTTCATGGCTATTCGATTATGGGACCGCAATTTCCGCGTGTCGGACGCGACGTCGGAAAACACACCCTTTAGCTAGGCTTAACCAAGTTTACCCATCGCAACGGCGGTATCCGCCATACGATTAGCGAAGCCCCACTCATTGTCGTACCACGACAACACCCGCGCGAACTTTCCATCAATGACCTGAGTTTCGCTCAAGTCGATCGTTGAACTTGCGGGGTTGTGGTTAAAATCGATCGAAACCAAGGGCTCATCGTTGGTCGCCAAAACACCCTTGAGGCGCCCTGCTGCGGCCTTGCTCATTGCCCCGTTTATTTCATCGATGGTCGTTTTGCGCTTGGCCGTAAAGGTAAAGTCGATCAGCGAGACGTTCGCAGTGGGCACGCGAATCGCGGTACCGTCGAGTTTGCCGGCAAGCTCGGGTAGCACGAGCCCGACGGCTCGGGCGGCGCCGGTTGAGGTTGGTATCATCGATGTGGCTGCGGCGCGCGCACGCCTTAGGTCGTCATGCAACGTATCGACGATTCGCTGATCAGCGGTGTAGGCATGTACGGTCGTCATAAAGCCTTGTGCGATCCCGATTTCTTTGTCGAGAACGGCAGCGACAGGCGCCAGACAGTTGGTTGTGCACGAAGCGTTCGAGACGACCCGGTGGCTTTTGCGGAGCTTCTTATCATTGACCCCGTATACCACCGTTAGATCAGCCCCTTTTGCCGGTGCCGAAATCAAAACCCGTTTCGCGCCCGCGGCGATGTGGGCTGCTGCTTTTTCACGATCGGTGAATAAACCGGTGCATTCGAGCACCACATCAATCCCGAGATCGCCCCATGGGAGTGCCTTGGGATCGCGTTCGGCAAATACCTTTATTTTGTCTTTGCCGATGCCCAGTGCGTTCTTGGAGGCGCGCACTAGGCCAGGAAACGGCCCATGCGAAGAATCGTGGCGCAATAGATGCGCGTGTGTTTCAACCGGCGCAAGATCGTTGATCGCCAAGATTTTGACGTCCCGGCGGCCGCTCTCGAAGATTGCTCTTAGGGCCAGGCGGCCAATCCGCCCAAAGCCGTTGATCGCTACCCGAACTGGCATATTGCTCCTCAAATCTTAGATCATCGTTGTGGAAGGGTTGATACGCTCACTGTATTAGCTCAATCGTTTGCGAACTGCCTCAACCACCGTGTCGGCAGTAATTCTGAAATGTTCGTAGAGTGTATCCGCGGGCGCGGATGCACCAAAACTCGTCATCCCGACAAAGCCGCCGTCAGCGCCGATGTAGCGCTCCCATCCCATTTCAGTCGCGGCCTCGACGGCAACGCGTACGGTATTGGGCCCGAGAATGTTCCGGCGGTAGGCGTCGTCTTGTGATGCGAACAATTCCTGACACGGGACCGATACCACACGGGTCGGCGTACCGTCCGCCTCGAGGGTTTCGCGCGCCGTCGTCGCGATCGCTATCTCCGAACCCGTAGCGAAAATCGTCGCTTTCGCAGGACCCGACGCAGCCACCAATTCGTATGCACCTCGGGCGCAGAGGTTCTCGTCGGTGTGCGCAAGGCGCACCGGAGGAACGCCTTGGCGCGTTAACGAGATGACCGTCGGGGTGGCGGGGGCGGCGAGTGCCAGGGCCCAGCACTCAGCCGTTTCGACAGCATCGGCGGGGCGCATGACCTGAAGGTTTGGGATCGCGCGTAACGCGGCGAGATGCTCGACGGGTTGGTGGGTGGGCCCATCCTCGCCCAACCCGATCGAGTCGTGGGTCATTACATAGACGACACGCAGACCGATCAGCGCGGAAAGACGCAACGCCGGGCGCATATAGTCGGTGAAGACAAGAAACGTTCCGCCATAGGGGATGATACCGCGATGCAAGGCCAGCCCATTCATGACCGCCGCCATCGCGTGTTCGCGGACGCCATAATAGATGTAGCGGCCGCCATAATTATCAGCACTAAACGGTCTGAGTTCGTCGGTGCGAGTAAGATTTGATCCGGTAAGATCGGCCGAACCACCGAGCAATTCAGGGACCGCAGAATTCAGGCATTTAAGAACATTCTGCGAGGCCTTTCTCGTCGCGAGCTTTTCGCCAGCCTTGGCGATTGTTTCAACGAGATCCGATTTCAAGTCGCGCACCGTCGCGTCGAAATTGTTCGGAAGATCTCCCGCCAGGCGGCGTTCGAAATCAGAACGAGTATCGGGCGCCGCCGACTGTAAGCGGGATTGCCAAGCGTCGGCGGTCGCCGCGCCGCGCGCGCCGATATCGCGCCACGCCCGGAGAATGTGCGCTGGAATATCGAACGGCGGGGACGGCCAACCCAATTGCGCACGTGCCGCCTCAATCTCCTCTGCGCCGAGCGGAGACCCGTGAGTGGCGGCGGTGCCCTGCTTGTTCGGCGCCCCAAATCCGATGACCGTTCGGCAAGCAACGAGAGCGGGACGCGCCGATTCGCGCGCTGCAGCGATCGCATCGGCTATTTGGTCAGTATCGTGTCCGTCGATCGACCAGGTATCCCACCCACAGGCAGCGAATCTCGCCGCGACGTCATCGCTTGTAGTGAGCGATGTCGGGCCGTCGATCGAGATCTGATTGTCGTCAAACAGTACGATCAATTTGCGGAGCTGAAGATGCCCGGCGAGTGAAATGGCTTCCTGGCTGATGCCTTCCATCAGGCAGCCATCGCCAGCCAAAGCGTAGGTATAGTGGTTGACAAGTTCTTCGCCGAAATGCGCCGCGAGATGCCGTTCACCCAGAGCCATGCCCACCGCATTGGCCAAGCCCTGACCGAGCGGCCCGGTGGTGGTCTCGATCCCTGCGGCGGCGCCAAATTCCGGATGCCCGGGCGTGTGGCTTCCAAGCTGTCGAAAGTGCTTGATATCGTCGATGCTCATCCCCGGATATCCGGTCAGAAAAAGCAAGCTGTAGAGCAGCATCGATCCGTGACCAGCCGACAAAACGAAGCGGTCGCGATCGGGCCAATCCGGTTGATTAGGATCGAATGTTAAGTAGCGCTGAAACAGAACCGTCGCGATATCGGCCATACCCATTGGCATGCCGGGATGGCCAGAGTTAGCCGCCTGAACCGCATCCATGGTAAGCGCTCGAATCGCGTTGGCCATCTCAGCATGGCTTGCGGCATGGACAAGGCCGCCGGACGCGGATTTGACGGCCGCTTGCGGCGCGGCATTCTTCCGGGCTTCGCGTACGCTCATTTTCGACTTCTTCGCGGGATAAGTTCTATTTCCGAGATCGGAAATGCGTCGGCAAAATGGCCCCCAATCCCCTCGGCGTCAACCGAGGAATCCACGGTCGGTTCGAGAGCACAAGGTTGACGCATTTCGGCCCTGACAACTATTCTGGCGCGCCCGACGGAATGCGATTCCGCAAGCGTGCTTTATGTCGGAGGAGGTATCGGATTACATGGCAGACGACCCGACGGCTAAATTGGGGCAAGAGAGTGCCCGTCTAGAAGACGCGCTTGGAAAATTGGAGTCGGCGGTCAAGGGTGTTGGAGAACGTGCTTCTGAGGAGGCAACCAAGTTGAGCAGCGAGCGCGAAGTTCTTGGTGCTCAGCTGACAACCCTGAGCTCAGATCATGACATGCTGAACGATCGATTGGCCAATGTGCAGGCGAGTTATGCCGAACTTGAGCAAACGATCGCCCAAGTGACAAAACGCCTCGATGCGACTATCGGCCAGCTAAAAAGCGTACTGGATTAAGACGTGGCGCAGATAGAAGTCTCTATCAACGGTCGTACCTACCAGGTTGCATGCGACGACGGTGAGGAGGAGCACCTGCTTAATCTTGCTGACTACGTCGACCGAAAAGTCACCGAGTTGACGAAATCGATAGGACAGGTGGGCGAGGCGCGATTGATGTTGATGGCGGGGTTGGTCATCGCCGACGAACTTGCAGAGACCGTCGACAAGCTTGAAACGGCGCAAAAATCGACATCTACGGTCTCACCAGACTCCGTAAAAGCCAATAACGCACTCGCCGAGGCCGCTACTGATGCACTCAGCACGGTTGCCCAGCGCATCGAGGGCATTGCCGCCAGCCTCGAGAAAACCTAAGTTTGGGGTGGGCGGGTTCTGTCTGGTGCGACGGCCTTATTTTCCCTGGGGCCAATAACGATTCTTCGGGAGCTGTCCCTGCCGGAGCCGTGGTTCCGGTATATGGCGCCCACCTGCTTTTGCAGGCCACAGAGGATCCTCTAGACCGACGGCCGAGACGGTCCCGCCCAACCTCCTCTCGCGTTGGCTAAGATGCCCGCGAGCGCGACGGTGATATTGCAAGAAAAAAAGCTGGCTCTGCGGCGTGATGCGCGAGAGCGTCGATCGCGAATACCGCGCGCGGTCGCGTCTAGTGCCGCTGATGGGCTTTTCAAACGCATTATTGATTCAATCGCGATCGCCGCCGGGTCGATCGTGAGTGGGTATTGGCCGATTGGCGATGAGATCGACGTACGGCCACTGATGAATACCTTTCATGAGATCGGGCACCCTATGGCGTTGCCGGTTGTTGTGAAACGCGACGCTCCGTTGGCTTTTCGTGCATGGGCTCCCGGAGCGACACTTGTGAGATCGGTTTTTGGCACCTCTGTACCCCCCGATAGCGTGCCGGAACTGGTCCCAGGTGCGTTGTTTGTCCCGGCTCTCGCCATCGACAACGCAGGCTACCGGTTGGGCTATGGCGGCGGCTACTATGATCGCACGCTCGATACATTGCGCGGTGCCGCGGGGGTCGTAGATCAGCCGGTGACGATCGGTATCTGCTATGAGTGTCAACGTTACGAAAAACTACCGCATGATGAAAGCGACGAACGATTGGACTGGATCGTGACTGAAATTGGTGTGAAGCAAGTTCCGTGAAAATTCTTTTCCTTGGTGACACGGTTGGCCGATCCGGCCGGAGCGCTGTCTGCGAGCGCTTGCCCGACATCCGTTCGCGGCTCGATCTGGATTTCGTGATCGTGAATGGAGAAAACGCAGCGGCGGGATTTGGCATCACCGGCAAGATTTGCGAGGAGCTTCACGCGGCCGGTGTCGATGTCGTTACCACCGGCAATCACGTATGGGCCCAACGCGAGGTAATGGAATACATCGACCGCGACTCTCGACTTTTGCGTCCGCAAAACTATCCCGCCGGCACGCCGGGGCGCGGCGCCTGTACCTACGAAGCCAGAAACGGGAAAAAGGTGCTGGTTCTTAATGTCATGACGCGAGTCTTTATGGATCCCCTCGACGATCCGTTTGACTGCATCGAGACCGAACTCGATAAACAGCGACTGGGTCGAACCGTTGATGCGATCGTCATCGACGCACACGGCGAAGCCTCAAGCGAAAAATCAGCGATCGGGGTTGCTGTCGACGGACGCGCATCGCTGGTGGTTGGTTCGCACACGCATATCCCAACTTCTGACTGGCGCGTTCTCCCCGGTGGTACGGCCTACCAAACCGACGCAGGTATGTGCGGTGACTATGATTCGATCATCGGCATGGAGAAAGAGGAACCGCTCAATCGGTTCCGGCGCAAAATTCCCAACGGCCGCTTCACCCCTGCCCAAGGTGAAGCCACAATCTGTGGTGTTTACGTCGAGACTGATGATGCGACCGGGCTGGCAACCTATATTGGGCCGCTACGGCAGGGTGGCATTCTCGCGCCGGCTTGGCCATTGCCGACCAATGAGGCGCCGATCGTTCAGTAGCCGATGTTCAGTAGATGAACGGGCGGTTTTGTACGCCCCAATATCGCCACATTGGTTTGGGATTGGTGACCCTCGTGTCGTGCGCCTTCAAACACGATCTGGTATATACATCTGTGTTACTCCACTCCATGTAGCGTTTCCTTGTCGCGACGCAGTTAGATATTGATATGGCGGGCCACTCGCAGTTCAAAAATCGGATGCACCGAAAGGGCGCCCAAGACAAAAAGCGCGCCAAAGTGTTCGGCAAACTGGCCCGAGAGATCACTGTCGCGGCGCGATCTGGTCTCCCCGATCCGGAGATGAATCCCCGACTGCGCACGGCCATGGCAGCGGCCCGGTCGGCCAACATGCCAAGGGATAATATCGAAAACGCCGTAAAGCGAGGCTCGAGCGACACGGAGGGGAATAGCTACGAAGAGATCCGCTATGAAGGGTACGGCGTCGGCGGTGTGGCGATCATCGTCGAGGCGCTTACCGACAACCGTAATCGCACTGCGTCCGAAGTCCGAACCGCGTTTTCAAAGAATGGTGGAACGCTCGGAGAAACCAACAGCGTCTCCTTTCAGTTCAGTCGCGTCGGCCAAATCAACTATCCCGTGGAAACGGCGTCGAATGACGATATGTTGGAAGCGGCGATCGAAGTCGGTGCCGACGATTGCCTGTCGGACGAAATCGGACATGAGTTGGTCTGTCCGCCAGAGGCTTTTCACGAGGTGCGCGACGCGCTTGAGCAACGCTTCGGATCGCCGGAGAGTGCCGAGTTGATCTGGAAACCGGCATCCACCGTAGCGATCGACGAGGACAAGGCGAGCACGCTTTTCAAGATGATCGAAGCGCTCGAAGAGAGCGACGATGTGCAAAACGTGTCGGCGAATTTTGACGTTGCCGACGAGATTATCGACAAACTCAGTGCCTAGTTCCAGTCTCTCTGTCCAGCCGATGAGGGTGATTGTCGAATGATCATCATCGGTCTCGATCCGGGCCTCAGGACGACCGGGTGGGGCGTTATCGACGCCCGCGGCAACAACCTTCATCACGTCGCCCACGGCGCGATATCGAGTGATAGCTCGGCGCCGCTGTCGGAACGCTTGCGTCAAATCCATATCGGCGTGCTTGACGTTATTACCGAATTTCTGCCCGATGAAGCCGCTGTCGAAGAAACCTTCGTCAATAAGAATCCGTCGTCGACCCTGCTGCTGGGGCAGGCACGTGGGGTGGTAATGTTGGCGCCGGCGCTCGCTGGTGTCGCGGTCAGCGAATACGCCGCAAATCTGATCAAGAAATCGCTGGTCGGTGTCGGCCACGCCGATAAGAAGCAAGTGCGGATGATGGTTCGGATGCTGGTTCCGGGGGCGGACGTCGACCAAGCTGATGCTGCAGATGCGCTGGCTGTCGCGATTTGTCACGTTCATCACCGGAACAGCCCGATTGCCGCAGCCGTCGTGTTGGCGACCGCCGGAGGTGGCGCGTGATTGCGAAATTGACCGGGCTTCTTGATTTTGTTGGTGACGGCTGGATCGTCGTTGACACCGGCGGCGTCGGCTATCTGGTTTATTGCTCGGCCCGGACCCTGCGGAGCGTTGGCGCACTCGGCAGCACGATCAGCATGTTGATCGATACGCATGTTCGCGAGGATCACATCCATCTCTATGGCTTTCCCCTGCCCGAAGAACGCACCTGGTTCCGTCTCCTGCAGACGGTGCAGGGGGTTGGTGCACGAATGGCTTTAGGCGTGCTCGACACGCTTTCAGCCGACGAGTTGGTTGAAGCCATCCTTGCCCAAGATGCGGCCATGCTGACCCAGGCAAATGGTGTTGGTCCAAAGCTCGGCAAGCGCCTCGTCAGCGAACTCAAAGACAAAATCGGCGACCTGGCGCCAACCACCTTTGCCGGTGCAGCACCGGCAAAGGGTTCGGTTGAAAACGATGCAAACGCCGATGCCGTGTCAGCGCTCGTGAACCTCGGTTACCGCCGGGTTGAAGCCTTTGGCGCGGTGTCGCGAGCGCGGCATTCGCTGGGGGCATCGGCGGAGGTCGGTGCGTTGATCCGGGAAGGCCTCAAGGAATTGGCACAGTGAGCGATCAACGCCTGGTAGCGACCGATGAAACCGAAGCCGATTTTAACCACGTTGGCCTGCGGCCGGCTCGACTCGACGAGTTCGTGGGGCAGGATCGGGTCCGTGAGAATCTCCGCGTTTTTATCGACGCGGCGCGGGTGCGCGGCGATGCGCTCGATCATGTGCTTCTGGTGGGGCCGCCGGGATTGGGCAAGACCACGCTTGCGCAAATAGTCGCGCGTGAACTTGGCGTCGGCATCCGCACGACGTCGGGACCTGTGATCCAGCGGGCAGGCGATCTCGCCGCGGTTCTGACCAATTTGCAGGAGCACGATGTTCTGTTCATCGATGAAATCCATCGGCTCACACCGGCGGTCGAGGAGATTCTTTACCCGGCAATGGAGGACTTCCAGCTCGACTTGATCATCGGGGAGGGGCCGGCAGCGCGCTCTGTCCGCATCGATCTCTGTCGCTTTACGTTGGTTGGTGCGACGACGCGATCCGGATTACTCACTACCCCGCTGCGCGATCGGTTTGGTATTCCTGCCCGGCTAAATTTTTACGGCGTTGATGATCTGACAAAAATCGTCATACGCGGCGCCCGCCTTCTCGATGCGCCGTTTACGCCCGAGGGGGCGCGCGAAATTGCCCGGCGCTCTCGCGGATCGCCCCGCATAGCCGGGAGGCTGCTGAGGCGGGTGCGAGATTTTGCCTCGGTTGCCGGCGATGGGTCGATCGACGCGCGCGTTTCTGATGAGGCGCTGCGCCGCCTCGAAGTCGATGAGCTCGGCCTGGATTCGATGGATCGCCGCTACCTCAACCAGATCGCCGGCGTATTTGGCGGCGGACCGGTCGGGATTGAAACGATGGCCGCGGCGTTGTCCGAACCGCGCGATGCAATCGAAGAAATCATCGAGCCCTTTCTTATTCAGCAAGGGCTTGTTCAACGTACGCCGCGCGGCAGGGTTCTGCTGCGCACCGCTTATAGCCATCTCGGGCTTGATGTTCCGCCCGCGCTGGAAGCGCAGTTGGATCTCCTCGCGCGACCAGAAGAAACTGATGACGAATCCAGCATACAATAGCAACGACGCCAATGACGGTATTGACGGCGCGAAATTTGGCGCCGCGTGCGGGCGACTCGTCGCTGACGGTCATGTGTTGCCCCTTCGCGTCTATTACGAGGACACCGATGTTAGCGGTTTCGTTTACTACGCCAACTACCTCAAGTTTATCGAACGTGGTCGGACCGATTTTTTGCGTCTTGCCGGTGTTGATCATTCAACGTTGTGGCGCGATCATGAACTCGCTCTCACAGTGCGGAGATGCGAGATCGAATACTTTTCGCCGGCCCGATTGGACGACGAAATTCAGATCTATACGCAGCTTACGGATTTGCGCGGTGCGAGCTTGATTGCCGAACAGTTCGTGAGGCGCGACGAAACCGAGTTGGCGCGGTGCCGGGTGCGAATCGCATGTATTGATCGAACTAGCCGGGCCGCTCGTTTGCCACCGCCGGTTAGGGATCAACTTAGACGCTTCATTGCAACGTAGCTGAGCCAGAGTATGGAAAACCAAGCCGTAGACGCCGCTGTTCTGGCGGGATCAGTTCCCGCCGATCTTTCACTTTGGGCGCTGATCTTGCGGGCCGACGTTGTCGTCAAGATCGTTATGCTGTTGTTGCTCGGTGTTTCGGTATGGAGCTGGGCAATCATTTTTGAGAAATTCATTCGGTTTAGACGATTGACCGACCAAGCCGACCAGTTCGAATCTGCATTCTGGTCGGGCGGGTCCCTCGAGGAATTATTCGACAGCCAGGGTCAATCGCCCGATCACCCAATGGCAATTCTGTTCGCTTCGGCGATGCGGGAGTGGCGCAGAGCCACCGAACGCGGGCTGGTCAGTGAGGACACGCTGAGGGCCGGTTTACGTGAGCGCATCGGCCAAGCGATGCAACTTGCTCACAATCGCGAGATGGCCGGGCTCGAGCGTTATCTGGGTTTCCTGGCCACGGTCGGCTCGACGGCGCCGTTCGTCGGGCTGTTTGGCACCGTGTGGGGCATCATGAACAGTTTCCAGTCGATCGCACTGACCAAAAATACAAGCCTCGCGATCGTCGCGCCCGGCATCGCCGAAGCATTGCTTGCGACAGCCCTCGGCTTGTTGGCAGCGATTCCAGCGGTTGTCGCCTACAACAAGTTTTCCAACGACGTCGGGCGCTACGCCAATCGGCTGGACGGTTTCGCCGGCGAGTTTCAAGCCATTCTTTCACGCCAGCTTGAGGAGCGCGTATAGCCGTGGCAGGCAATCTCAATCAGGCTCGCTACCGGAGCGGAACGCGGGATCGGTACCAACCGATGGCCGAGATCAACGTCACACCGTTCGTCGATGTCATGCTTGTTTTGCTCGTTGTTTTCATGATTACCGCGCCTCTGTTGACGGTTGGCGTACCGATCGATTTGCCAAAAACCGCAGCGTCGACAATAGAGGGCCAAGACGAACCCTTGGCGATCACAGTCGACGCACAAGGTGTGATTTATCTCCAAGAAACCGAAGTGCGCCTAGAGCAGTTGGTGCCGCGGTTGATCGCAATCACGGGGCGCAAGCCAGGCACGCGCATCTTCGTGCGTGGTGATAATGCCATCGAATACGGGCGCGTCATGCAGGTAATGGGAACCATTACGGCAGCCGGGTTCAATCGCGTTGCCCTGATCACCGATTCGCGTGCCGCTATCGCGGCTCAAGGACGGCGCGAGGGTGGCGGCGAGAAAAAAGAGAACTGATCGTTGCAAATCAGCTTCGCCATATCTGCCACGTTCCATGTGGGTATTTTGGTCATCGCCTATTGGGGCGTGCCGGTACTGTTCACGCCGCCGGCAGCGATGCCGGCGCCGATCCCAGTCGAATTGGTGATGATTGATGAAGTGACAACACCGAAGGTGAAGGACGAATCTGAACCACCGAAGCCGCAACCAAAGCCCGAAGTGAAGGCGAAGCCTGAGCCGGCTAAACCGCCACCTCCGAAGGCCCCGCTACCTCCGTCCAAACCGATTGCCAAGCCCGACTTGCCGGCGTTGCCACCACCGCCGCTGCCGCAGGAAACTGAAGTTGCGGAGCTGCAGCTGGAGCTATCGCCGTTACCCAAACCCAAGAAGCTCGAACCGAAGCCGAAGGAAATCGAACCATCGAAGCTGGAAACCAAGCCACTGCCGGAGCCGCCCAAGCCGATGGCAAAACCGGCACCTAAACCTGTGACTAAGCCGGTCACCAAGCCCAAAAAGAAACTCGTTCAGCGGCTCGCGCCCAGGCCGTTGGCTCGCCCGCAAGCGGAGGCAAAGTTTGATCCGAACCGGATCAGCGCATTGTTGGACAAGACACCACAAAAGAAGTCACCGCCGCCGCCGACCGAAGCGGAAAAGAAAAAACGCACGATCGACGACATTAAGATCAAATCGCGCGCACAACCGGTGAAGCTCGCGAGTGCACCGACGATCAGTGAAATAGATTTCATCCGCCGCCAGCTGCTGGATTGTTGGTACCTACCGGGCGGCGCTAAGGATTTGCAGGATATGCGCGTGACGATCCGGGTCGAACTTAACAGTGAGGGTACCTTGGTGCGCCCGCCCGTTGTGGTTGACCGGATCGGCAGAGGCACAACAGGCGAGGCGTTCTTCCGGACGTTCGAGGAGAGCGCACTGCGCGCAGTTCGTGCGTGTACGGACCCCAAAGATCCGCTTCAACTACCGCCGGGCGAAGCGAACAAGTGGCGGGATCTCGAATTCACATTCGATCCACGCGACATGCTCGGCTAACCGAATAGCAGGAAGGAATAACCGATGCGCTGCCTACCGCGTCGACTAGAAATACAAACATTACTGTTGGGATTGACAATGCTTGGGCTGTTTACCTGCTTAGCATTGCCGGCCGAAGCGGTGGTCAAGATCGATATAACCGCAGGGAAGATTGACCCGTTACCGCTGGCCGTAACTCGTTTTATCGGCGCTGACGACGATACTAGAAAGATTGGCCGCGGCATCACCGAAGTGATCAGTTCGAACCTGTCACGATCGGGGCTTTTCGCACCCATCGATCCCGGCGTATTCATACAAAAGCCGGAAGAAATGCTAGTGCGACCGCGATTTGTGGACTGGCGTCTTATCGATTCGCAAGCCTTGGTCACCGGTGGCGTGGAGCTCAAATCAGACGGCAAACTCCACGTCCAGTTTCGGTTATGGGACGTTTTCGCCGAGCAGCAGATGGCCGGGTTCGTCTACACGTCGACGCCCGCGAATTGGCGTCGCATCGCGCACATTGTTGCCGACGCGATCTACAAACGAATTACTGGCGAAGATGGCTATTTCGATACTAGGGTGGTCTACGTGTCGGAGAGCGGCGCCCGCGATCGTCGTGTAAAACGACTCGCCATCATGGACCAGGATGGGCACAACCATCGATTTCTCACCGATGGGACCTATCTGGTCCTTACGCCACGTTTCTCGCCGAAGCGGCAGGAAATTACCTACCTGTCCTACTTTGGCAACAAACCACGCGTTTACATCCTAGATATTGATAGTGGGCGGCAGGAAATCCTTGGTGACTTTCCAGGGATGACTTTTGCTCCGCGTTTCTCGCCCGATGGCGAGCGGGTCATCATGACGTTTGCCGATCGGGGAAACTCGGATATCTATACAATGGATCTGCGCACTCGCCTGATCGAGCGCCTCACCGATCATCCGGCGATTGATACCTCGCCGTCTTACTCGCCGGACGGATCCCAGGTCACCTTCAATTCGGACCGTGGCGGCGCCCAGCAGATTTACGTGATGGAGGCAGACGGCGACGACGTTCGGCGCATTTCGTTCGGTCAAGGGAGGTACGCGACACCTGTATGGTCACCGCGCGGCGACCTGATCGCATTCACTAAGCTTCGGAGTAAGAAATTTTTCATCGGTGTTATGCGGCCAGACGGCACGGGTGAACGAATCTTGACCGAAAGCTTCCTCGATGAGGCGCCGACCTGGTCGCCGAACGGCCGCGTTCTTATGTTCTTTCGACAAACCCCAAGCGACGCCCAAGGTCGAGGCGGCACCACACGCTTGTGGTCGATCGATTTGACCGGCTATAACGAGCGCCCCATCCTGACACCGACCGATGCATCAGACCCCGCGTGGTCTCCCTTATCCTTGATTCGGTAATCGGACGCCCGTATAGTCTAGCCGCCAGTATCGCGCTAGCTCCGAGGCTTACGGTCAATGCTTAATGCCAATACGTAGGCAATTTACAACTCAAGGGTGCAATCGGGGTTTCGTAGGACCAAGAGTTAACGCGTAGTGTGTATTTCCCCACAATGGAGGGCCTTAATGCCCCTTAAGCTATTCAGCTTCTTCGCAGCGCTGCTACTGCTCGCCGCGTGCGAAACCGCACCGGAGCAGACGGGCAGCACGGGCGGCAGTGGCGGATCATCGACGTCCTCATCAAGCGGCGTCTCTGGATCGTCGCAATCATCGACAAGTTCGTCGGGTGGCGAATCTATGGCGATGAAGCCCGCGGGCGAGCAGCTCGCCGAGATCGGGGACCGCGTCTTGTTCGATTTCGACAAATTTGATCTCAAAACCGTTGGTCGTGCGCGGGCGCGCGATTGGGCAAACTTCCTGCAGGCGAACCCAACATTGGTCGTGACCTTGGAGGGTAATTGTGACGAGCGTGGAACGCGCGAGTACAACTTAGCCCTGGGAAATAGCCGGGCGCAGTCGGTACGCGATTTCTTGGTCGGCCTCGGTGTCGACGCTAGCCGTCTGACGACGATCAGTTATGGTAAAGAGCGTCCCGTAGCGCTCGGCTCGAACGAGAGCGCCTGGGGGCAGAACAGAAATGTTCACATTGCGGTGAATTAACGCAACGCCTTAGGTGCCGAAATTCGCCCCGGCTGTCGAAGGACCGCCGGGGCGGTTTCGTTTCGGCCCAAATACTGCCAAATTCTCGAATTAGACTGGGCTTTTCAGACCGGGTTGACAGACCTACATGGCGGTGAGGATTAAGATGAGGGGCACAGCAAAAGCCTTATTTGCAATGATCGTCTTCGTCGGTGCGATGCTGGCGACGCTACCAGCTGAGGCTCAGTCTCGAAACGAATTCCGGGCGCTCCTCCAGCGCGTCGAGTCGCTGGAGAAAGAGCTTCAAGCACTGCGCCGCGGCGGCGCTCCGATTCAGTCACAGACCGGTAATACTGCATCAGGCGGTAGTGTCGAGGCTTTGGTCGAGCGCCAAGAAAGGATGGGTGCGGAACTCGATCGCCAAGTTCGTGAGGTTACGGATACGGTAGAGCGCGTCCGCTTCGAGATCAGCACGATGTCGCGGAGAATGGACAAGCTAGTGCGTGACGTCGATCAGCGCCTGTCCGACCTGGAAGCCAGCGTAACGACTTTGCGGGCAGTACCGCGGGACGGCGACGCCGCATCTGCGGGTACAGCCGCATCTGACGGTGTAGCGCCGGTCGTCAAAGGGACCGACGGGTCAAGCGGTACAGCGGTGACTGCGAAAGCCAATGCGCTGCCCCAAGGCACACCGGTCGAGCAATATAGTTATGCGTTCGGATTGCTTCGACAGTTGAAGTTTGGTGAAGCCGAACTCGCCCTCAAAGATTTCCTCGCGAATCATCCAGACCACGAGCTAGCCGATAACAGCCGCTATTGGTTGGGGGAAACATTTTACGTTCGTAAGGACTACGAAACAGCCGCGCGAATTTTTCTTGAAGGCTACCAAGCCAATAAAGAGGGCCGTAAAGCGCCTGACAACCTGCTCAAACTCGGCTTGTCGTTACGCAAACTCGGCCAACAGGAGGACGCATGTGCAACACTTCGCGAATTGCTCACCGGCTTCAAGTTGGCGAGTAAGAAAGTACTCGGTCGAGCTCAGGCTGAACTCGACGAAATGCGCTGCAGCTGACGTCGGGTGTGTGAATGCAGGCTGGGCGTTGAATGCGGGCTAGCGCAATCGACGCTGCGCACTTTGCTGAGCTCATGGCCAAGGTGGGACCCTTCGGCGCGCGGCCGCGATTGGCGGTGGCGACGTCGGGGGGCGCAGACAGCCTAGCACTGTGCCTACTTGCGGCGGCGTGGACGCGGCACCGAAGTGGAACATTCACTGCGCTTACGATCGATCATGGACTAAGAAGCGACGCAGTTGCCGAAGCACTCGCGCTGGGCGACTGGCTTGAGAAACGCTCGATTGCGCATCGCATTATCCGTTGGCACGGCGACAAACCAACCAGCTCGAGCCAGCGTGCCGCGCGGGAGGCACGTTACCGCCTGCTATCGGGGTGGTGCCGTGAGCATCATGTCGTCCATCTCCTGCTCGGGCATCAGCGCGATGACCAAGCTGAAACGTTAATGCTTCGATTGACGCGCGGCAGCGGATTTGATGGCCTTGCGGCTATGCCGTCGGTCGTTGAGCGTGATGGCGTTCGCTATTTACGCCCTTGTCTCAGCGCGTCTCACGCCGAACTGGTGACAACCCTAGAACAGGGGAAACAGCCTTGGATCGAGGATCCCTCCAACCGGGATCACCGTTATGCGCGGGTGCGGCTAAGGACCCAGCTCACGAGGGGTGCGTTGGCGAGCAAAGATGTGGCCGAGGCCGCTAGAAGCATCGGCCTTGTGCGCGCCGAACGAGACGTAGCAACTAGCGAGCTGTTGGCGAAGGTAGCGGAAATTGATCCAAGGGGATTCTGTCGGCTCCATCGCCAGTCGACGCGAACTAGCGATGCTGACGCGATTCGCAGCGCTGTTGCCCGGATCATCATGTGCATCGGCGGCCGCACTTACGCGCCGCGGCGCGCCCGAATTGATAACCTCGTTGCCGACATCCGGGCCGACCGAGCGTTTTCTGCGCGCACGCTCGGCGGTTGCAGTATTGTGCAACGCGACGGAGATTTGATTGTTTGCCGCGAGGTCGGCCGCGTTGGTGATGCTGCGCGATTGGTCGCGGGCGAGACCACGCGCTGGGACGATCGTTACGATATCAAACTCAACGCTGTCACCTGTGTAAAGGGGCTGACTGTGGCCGCATACGGCAATAATCGGTGGTCAGATGATCGTGCCGAAATATACGCGCGCACCCGAGCAAACCTCGCGCAGGTTGTCATTGCGCCACTTCCGGCTGTTTATCGTGGCACCAAGCTCGTTGCCGTGCCTCATCTTGGCTTGTACGATCAAGAAACAATCGTCAATACGAGAGCGTTGCAGGTAGTTTTCGCACCGCGCCATTCTCTTACGCCAGCCAGGTTTTTGGTTGCCTAGAGGCCAAGTGGTTATTATCTAACTATCAGGCGCTGTGTCGGTGCCGGGAAAAGAGGCGGACGGCCGCCAGCCGAGAGAGCGTCTATCGCCTAAATGTCGGCGAATGACCTGCCAATAGGGGCAACGAACAAGTGAACAATGTCGGTAAGAACCTCGCTCTTTGGGTGATCATCGCCCTACTTCTTGTCGTTCTGTTCAACTTGTTTCAAGGACCATCGATACGAGGTCCGATCGCCAATCTTGCGTTTTCGGAGTTTCTTGCTGAAACCGAGGCTGGCCAAATTTCGGACGTGACCATCAAAGGGAATTCGATAACCGGCCATTACGGCGACGGCCGTCCGTTCAGTACTTACGCCCCCAATGACCCGACGCTTGTCTCTCGATTGACGGAAAAAGGCGTGCGGATAAGCGCAGCGCCTACCGAAGACGGCGTGCCATCGCTGTTTGGTATTCTCGTTTCCTGGTTCCCGATGCTTCTGTTGATAGGTGTTTGGATCTTCTTCATGCGCCAGATGCAATCAGGTGGCGGCAAGGCGATGGGGTTTGGCAAGTCTCGTGCGCGTTTGCTCACCGAGCGTCAAGGGCGCATCACGTTTGACGATGTGGCCGGTATCGATGAGGCAAAGGAGGAACTTGAGGAAATTGTCGACTTCCTGAAGGATCCGCAAAAGTTTCAGCGCCTCGGCGGAAAAATCCCTAAAGGCGCTCTGCTCGTCGGCCCTCCCGGGACCGGTAAGACCTTGCTGGCCCGGGCAATCGCCGGTGAAGCCAATGTCCCCTTCTTTTCTATTTCCGGTTCGGACTTTGTTGAGATGTTCGTCGGGGTCGGTGCGAGCCGCGTCCGCGATATGTTCGAGCAGGGCAAAAAGAACGCGCCCTGCATCATATTTATTGACGAGATTGATGCGGTCGGCCGCCATCGTGGTGCCGGTCTCGGCGGCGGCAATGATGAGCGCGAGCAGACCCTGAATCAGTTGCTGGTTGAGATGGACGGCTTCGAGACCAATGAAGGCGTTATTCTGATCGCCGCTACAAACCGGCCTGACGTGCTCGACCCCGCATTGTTGCGGCCGGGACGTTTTGACCGCCAAGTCACGGTATCCAACCCCGATATCATGGGACGCGAGAAAATACTCAAAGTGCATATGCGCAAAGTGCCCCTCGGGCCCGATGTGGATGCCCGCACGATCTCGCGCGGTACCCCTGGTTTCTCTGGGGCCGATCTTGCCAACCTCGTCAACGAAGCTGCTTTGCTGGCGGCGCGCAAGGGCAAACGTGTGGTCTCGATGGCCGAGTTTGAGGAGGCTAAAGACAAGGTGATGATGGGGACCGAGCGGCGCTCGATGGTGATGACCGAGGATGAAAAACGCCTCACGGCCTATCACGAGAGCGGCCACACCCTGGTCGGGCTTCACATGCCAGGCCACGACCCCCTACACAAAGTTACGATTATCCCGCGCGGTCGTGCGCTTGGCATGACGATGTCGTTGCCGGAACGGGATCGCTATAGCTACTCACGCAAGGAATTGATCGCTCGACTAGCCATGATGTTTGGCGGCCGCATCGCCGAAGAAGTGGTTTTCGGTGAGGAAAACGTGACTACCGGAGCGTCTGACGATATCAAACAGGCGACGGGTTTGGCGCGGCGAATGGTTACCGAGTGGGGCATGAGCGACAAGCTTGGTCCGCTCCGCTATAGCGAAAATGAGGAAGAGGTATTCCTTGGTCACTCTGTGACCCAGCGCAAAAACGTGTCAGAAGCGACCGCAAAAATTATCGACGAAGAGATCCGTCGTTATATTGATGCGGCCGAACTCGATGCGCGAGCGATCATCATCGAACACCGCGCCGACCTCGAGGCAATTGCCGGCGCGCTTCTGGAGTATGAGACATTGAACGCTGATGATATCTCACGCCTCCTCAAGGGCGAGCCGATCCATCGACCGACGGACACCGAACCGCCGCCCGAGGATACGGGTTCCCGTTCCGCAGTACCGACGACTGAAAGCAATAAGAAGAATCCCGGCGAGCTCAGCCCAGAGCCGCAGCCCGGATCCTAAGAGGCAGGCGTCGCGTTTTCGCCGTGGCCGACCGGTGTGTTGCGAAGGTTAGATTAGCGGCGCTAACACCAGAGCACAGCCTCTACATCCAACCCGTTGATCTCATTCGCGGTGAGCCAGCCAGCGCACTGGTCGCTCAAGGCGAGGCACTGCATCTCGCTGGCGGGCCATTGGCATTCAGCAACGTCGAGTTGCTATGGAGGCGTCCCGGCGAGCGCGTTGAACGGGACGTTGTTGCAGTCCGCGACCTCCGGGAGGCACTAGCGGATGCGGATTTCGCAGTGGCTGATGGTGCAGCCGGCCTCCTGAGTAACTTGTCGCGGAGCCGTTCGCCGTTCGCCGGCATATCGCTCCACCGGCCGCGTATCATGGGCGTGATCAACGTGACACCCGACAGTTTTTCCGACGGCGGTCTCTATGCCAGTGCGAGCGCAGCAATTGATCATGGCAAACGCCTTTGGGAAGAGGGCGCGGACTTTATCGATGTCGGGGGAGTGTCGACCCGGCCGGGTGCAGATCCCGTCTCGATCCAGGATGAACTCGATCGTGTCATGCCGGTCGTCGAGGGGCTCAGTGGCCTCCCCGTGCCAATCTCGATTGACACCCGAAGCTCAGCCGTGATGCAACGCGCGATTGCTGCTGGCGCCGCGATTATCAACGACACCAGTGCCCTATCCGCAGGACCGGAGAGTATTGAAGTCGCGAGCAACCTGCGGGCGCCAGTTGTCCTTATGCATTGCTTGGGCGAGCCTAAGACGATGCAGGATGCTCCATGCTACGAGGATGTCGCCTGCGACATATACGATTACCTGGATAAGCGCGTCGCCGCGTGTTGCGCGGGTGGGATCGACAGAACTCAGATAATGGTCGATCCAGGGATTGGGTTCGGTAAGACAGTGGGCGACAATGTTGAGCTTCTCCGAAACCTGGCGCTGCTCCACTGTTTGGGCGTTGGTCTTCTCATAGGCGTTTCACGTAAGTCGTTCATCGGTGCATTAAGCACAAGCGCGCCAGCGGACAATCGGCTTCCGGGATCGCTGGCGGCAGCGTTGTGGGTGCTGCACCTCGGTGCGCAGGTAATCCGTGTCCACGACGTCGCCGACACCAAACAAGCGACCGCAGTATGGAATGCAATAAGCATCAATAAACTGACTGAAGAGTCGCTACGAATACCTTGAAATATAAGCGAAATATTGACAGTCTCGAAAAGGTGGCCGCAGGCGACAGATTGGAAAGCTATGGGTAAATATTTCGGCACGGATGGGATTCGCGGCAAAACCAACGACGAACCGATGACACCGCAGACCGTTCTGCGGGTGGGCATGGCGGCCGGTAGCCATTTCACCAGCGGCAGTCACACCCACAACGTCGTGATCGGCAAAGATACGCGGCTCTCGGGCTATATGATCGAACCCGCGCTTACCGCCGGGTTTATCTCAGTCGGCATGGACGTGATCCTGATCGGCCCCTTGCCGACACCAGGGGTGGCCATGTTGACGCGCAACCTTCGCGCCGATCTCGGGGTGATGATTTCGGCGTCGCACAACCCGTATGAAGACAACGGCATTAAGCTATTCGGCCCAGACGGCTACAAGCTCTCCGATGATGTCGAGGCCGAGATTGAGGCGCGCATCGACGATGTACTCAGCGATAAGCGAGTGACACCCGATCGCCTCGGGCAAGCTCGGCGGCTCGACAATTCGAAAGGTCGCTATATCGAGTTCGTTAAGAACACGTTCCCGCGTGGCCTCACGCTCGATGGTTTGAAAATAGTCTTGGATTGCGCAAACGGCGCGGCCTATAGGGTCGCGCCCAGCATTCTTTCCGAATTGGGCGCGACTGTGATTCCGCTCGGCGTTAGTCCCGACGGTTTCAATATTAATGACGCGTGTGGGTCGACCGCGCCGCAGACCATGCAGGCCGAAGTTATTGCCAACGGCGCCGACCTCGGCATCGCGCTCGATGGTGATGCCGACCGTGTTGTGATCACCGACGAGCACGGCGAGCTTCTCGATGGTGATCAAGTGATGGCGCTGGTCGCGAGCTACTGGCATCGCGCCGGTAAATTGATCGGCGGCGGTGTGGTCGCAACTGTGATGTCCAATTTAGGTTTGGAGCGCTATCTCTCAGGCTTGGGGCTACTCCTCCATCGAACGCAGGTGGGGGATCGCTACGTGGTCGACCACATGCGAACCAGTGGTTTGAATGTCGGCGGCGAGCAGTCTGGGCACATCATCCTCAGCGATTTTTCGACCACCGGCGATGGCTTGATTGCCGCGTTGCAGGCACTCGCGTTGATCGTTGAGTTGCAAAAGCCCGTCAGTGAAATCGGTCGTGTTTTCGAAGCGGTGCCGCAGACCTTGCGCAATGTTCGCCTCCCCGACCGCGACGGGTCGCGCAGCAAAATTCTCAACGCGCCGGTCGTTCGTGACGCGGTTGCGAGAAGCGAGACGAGATTGGGTGGAGAGGGCCGCTTGCTGCTCCGCCCGTCGGGCACCGAACCGGTAATCAGGGTCATGGCGGAAAGCGACGACGAGGATCTCATGAACGATGTTCTCGATGACATCGTTGCGGCCATCGAACAAACCGTAGCGCCCGCTGCCGTCGCCGGTTGATGCCGTCGACCGACGCGCGATTGGCGCGCGTATTGATCATTGCGGGATCTGATTCCGGCGGTGGCGCCGGAATTCAAGCCGATATCAAAACGGTGACTGCGCTGGGCGGCTATGCCGCGTCCGCTATCACAGCTCTCACGGCCCAGAACACACTCGGTGTGCAGGCGGTTTACAACGTTGCGCCGGAATTTATCGCCCAACAGATCAATGTTGTGCTCGACGATATCGGGGCCGACTGCCTCAAAACCGGGATGCTGCATTCGGCCGCGGCGATCCACGCGATCGTTGCCGCGATCGACGAAAAAGCAACCGGAATCCCAATAGTGGTCGATCCAGTAATGGTCGCGAAAGGTGGCGCCGCGTTGCTTGATAGCGATGCCCTCGGCGCCGTCATCGATCTCATGATTCCGCGTGCGCGCATCGTTACGCCGAATGCCCCGGAAGCGGTTGCTCTGGTCGGCGGTAACCTTACGACGAAAGACGATCTCATCGCTGCCGCGGAGCGGTTGCTAGAGCTTGGTGCCCAAGCCGCGTTGGTGAAGGGCGGCCACCTGACCGGGGATATCGTCTACGACGCGCTTGCAGATCGGAAGGGTGAGCGAGAAGTTTTCAGCTCACCGAGGCTTGCAACGACCGAGACCCACGGCACCGGCTGCACACTCGCTTCGGCGATTGCCATCGGTCTCGCCGAGGGGCTCTCACTGCGCGACGCCGTGGCCCGAGCACGTGCCTACGTGCACCAAGCAATCAAACAAGCCCCCGGCATCGGCAGTGGTTATGGCCCGCTCAACCACGTTTTTGCCGTGCCGCCGTTCGCCTGGGACGACTAGCAGCGACTGGAATCGCCGCGTTAGATAAGCTGTTGCCGCGCCGCACTTTGTTGCAAGGCCACATCACGCACTAGTTCGAGTGCCCGTCTAAGTGTCTCGCGATCTTTAAGCGATCCCAATGTCAATCGGACTGCCTGCGGCACTGCAACCTGTCCAACCGCGAACGCCGAGGCAGGAACTAAAGAGACCCCTCGATTCCTCATTTCGGACGCGAACGGCAGCGCCCGCCACGGTTCCGGGAGGTGCAACAAAAGGTGCAGACAATTGGGGTGGCCGGTGGTTCGCATGCCTGAGAAAATGTCGGTGGCGAGACGATAACGCTCAGATATCTCGCGGCGTTGCCACAAAACGAGTTCGTCAGCGAGTTTTTCTTCGATCCATCGACAGACAATTTCGCCGGTTAGCGCCGGCGACGCGATATGGAGTGAGAAAGCAAGCGCTTTTAGGCGCTCGACGATCGTTTCATTGCGGCAGATGGCCCATCCCACCCGTAATCCCGGAACCAGGCACTTCGACGCACTACTAACATAAATCACGCGATTGTCGGCAAGCGTGGCGAGCCGCGTTGGCTGATCCTCGAGCAGGAACCCATATACATCGTCTTCTATCAGGATTAGATCATGACGGTGCGCCGTGGCGACGACCTCTCGACGGCGTTCTTCGCTCATGATCGACGTGGTCGGGTTGTGTAGTGTCGGTACCAGCAAGGCCAGTTTGGCGCCACTTTTGCGCGCGGCTTCGGCCAGCGCTTCAGGGCGAATGCCGTCATTGTCCATCGCGACCGGAACCGGACGACGATTGAAGTGTTCAATTAGGCCGATGAATCCAACATAGGTGAGTTCTTCGACGAGAACGGGATCACCGGCGCGCGTAAGTCCGAGAATCGACGCTGCGATGGCCTCCTGGGTGCCGTTGAAGCAAGTAACTTGTTCCGCTGAGGCCTCGATGCCGACGCGGCCTACCCAGGCGGCCGCGACTGCGCGATGGCGCGGTAGCCCGGCCGGGGACGCGTAGCACATCAGATCTTCAAGATCCGGCGCGCTACTGATATCGCGCAGGGTTTGTGCGAACACTTCGCGTTTGGGTCCGCCGACCGGTTGATTGAGCGACAGGTCGATAAGGTTGCCGACGCGCTCGGGCGACAGTACCGGCTGGCGCTCAGCAACCGGTATTTGAATAAACGTACCGCGCCCAACTTCACCGGCCACGAGGCCGCGCTGTTGGGCCAGGTCATAGGCTCGGCCCACGGTTCCAACGGTGACACCCAGATTCCAGGCGAGCTGGCGCTGCGGTGGCAACCGGCTTCCTGGCGTCAGTTCGCCGGTGTTGACCGCTTCGGCGATCGCATCCGCGATTGCGCGATACTTGGGCGATCGCCCAATCTCTATCTCTGGAATCCACATTGTATCGATTCAATATGATAAAATTTATACCAATACAATATATCAATTGATTCATTTTTCTGCTGAATGCATGGTGTTCTCGGCTAGAGTATCCGTATAACGATGATTTATTAGGGTTATTGTTATGGGTACAATATAATTGGTAGGCAGAGTAGGTTTGCGACGCTGTTGCGCGTTCCCGGCATAACACTATTCGTCAGGCCGACCTCAAACGGCTATCGGTACAGCGGTCTAATTTGATGGTGCGCTGGTACGATCGGGCGCGTCAGCGCTTTCAATTGACCGCGATGGATGAACGCCTGCTGCGTGATATCGGTTTGACGCGCGCAGATGTGGCTCGTGAAGCCGCGAAATCGTTTTGGCAGAGATAACCCGACGATGCCAGCATAGGTCGGGGTACACCAACACAAGATGATCCAAGAGAGGGCGCGATGCGGTTGCCTTACTATCAAATTGATGCATTTGCGGAGTGTAGTTTTGCCGGCAACCCGGCGGGTGTCTGCCTGTTGGACGCCTGGCTTGACGACGCCGCGTTGCAGGCTATCGCCGAGGAAAACAATCTGTCGGAAACGGCGTTTCTGGTAGGCGGCGACGGGGTCTATGAACTGCGCTGGTTCA
>Ga0115002_10001291_pt1 | contig 34563 bp, 37 predicted proteins | sample ArcticOcean_MG_C_8_FD_89576 | JGI IMG/M metagenome (GOLD analysis project Ga0115002, IMG submission 89576) | Marine microbial communities from western Arctic Ocean - ArcticOcean_MG_CB11_86 | ecosystem: Environmental > Aquatic > Marine > Oceanic | place: Arctic Ocean: Canada Basin | collected... | reverse complement strand
CGTTGCTGCTGGCGACGATTCTCCTCTTAGGGTTCAGCGGTCCTTGGAACACTCTGGCGACGGTGCCGGCTGTTTTGCTGGGGTTGGTCGTTTACTTCTTCCGCGATCCGGCGCGTGTGATCCCCCAGGCGGCCGACGCCATTGTTTCGCCCGCCGATGGGACTATTGCTGAGGTCACCGAGATTGATCACTACGATTTCTTTGACGGTCCGGCAATTCGTGTAGGCATCTTCCTGTCGATCTTTAATGTCCATGTCAATCGCTCTCCGCGAGCCACGCGAGTTGTGGATATGCACTACAAACCGGGGGAATTCCTGAACGCAATGAATCCCGATAGCGCTCTGAGGAACGAATACATGTGGATTGGTCTGGAAGAGACGACCGCGCCGCACCGAAGGTTTGCCGTGCGTGCCATCTCGGGGCTGATCGCCAGGCGAATTGTTTGTACCTTAAAGCCGGGGGACACGGTCCAAAGGGGCGAAAAATTTGGTATGATCAAACTGGGCTCCCGTACTGAGTTGATTTTGCCTCGCGATGGAGTGCAGGTTGAGGTTACGATGGGACAAAAGGTCAAGGCTGGCAACACGGTTTTGGCACGTTATGTTTGAATCGCCCGGCGATCTATCCGATCCAGGGTGATTGCCTCTAGACTCTCAGCCTTAGAACGTGTTTTGAAAATGGATCGACCCTTGGTAGCGGCTGAGCGCAAGCCGACCGGCTCCTGCATTTCGAGCTTGTTCTGATTCACCGGACGGCTTGCGCCGTGCCGCTATGATTTTTAAAACACGTTCTTAGACTTTCAACGTCCATGAAACCCGTCCGTGCTATTTCCGTTTTGCCCACACTTTTTACGTTGGGAAATCTGGTGTGTGGTTTCTTTGCGATTGTAGTGGCTGCGCGGATTGAGAAGCCAGGGGTCATCGAGTTTGTGCCGGCGGCGAAGCTTGGTGCCGATTGGCCATTTTTCGATAGCGGCGACCCGACGCACAACTTGATGTTCTGCGGCTCGCTGATTTTTTTGGCGATGCTTTGTGACATGTTCGACGGTCAGGTGGCACGTCTTACCCGAACGACGAGCGATTTTGGCGGTCAGCTTGATAGTCTGTGCGACGTAGTGTCGTTCGGCGTGGCTCCGGCGATCTTGCTAGTGAAAATGTGCCCGCAATTCACGAGTGTGCATAGCGAAGCAGTATGGAGTATCGCAGCGCTGTTTGCTTGCTGTGCAGCATTACGACTGGCGCGCTTCAATGTCGAAACGGACGAAAACGACGACCACGGTACTTTCGCAGGATTGCCTTCCCCTGCTGCGGCAGCGGTGATAGCCAGCTTCGCCATGCTTTCGTATTCGCTACGCAACGAGATCAACTTCGAGACGTATAAGCGGTATGACGATTGGCTGCAACTGTTACTTCCTCTCTTTGCTGTCGTCGTGGCGCTGCTGATGGTGACTCGCATTCCCTACCCGCACCTGATAACTCAGTTTCTCCGCCGCCGCCGGAGTTTCTCGCAGGTGGTGACTATCGTAGTTGCATTTTTAGTGTTACTGTCAGTGCGCTGGTACGCGATACCCATTTTATGTGGACTCTACGCCGCTATTCCCGCGATTCGCCATGCTTGGATTCATGTTCTCCTGAGCAAGCGGATAACTTCGAAGAAGGCGACGTGATAATGTTTACGGGGTTAGTGCAAAGCCTTGCCGATGTGGAAGAGATCGTGTCCGATGGGCCAGGCGTGCGTTTGACAATTGCAGATGGGATCGCCGCCCAGATCGCTGCGGTGGGCGATAGCATCGCCATTAACGGCTGCTGTCTGACGGTGGTCGCAGTAGAGGAGGATCGCTTACGATTCGAGGCGGGAGCCGAAACGCTCGAGCGAACCACGCTCGGAGAACTTGTGACGGGCAACCGGGTCAATATCGAGGCAGCGCTACGCGTTGGCGATGCCTTGGGCGGCCATCTCGTCAGCGGGCACATCGACGGAGTCGGCGTCATCGACGAGCGCATTGACGACGCCGAGTGGTCTACCGTTTGGGTGCGTGTCCCTAACGATCTCACCCGTCAAATGGCCAGCAAAGGCTCGGTCGCCATCGACGGCGTCAGCTTGACCTTGGTCGATGTAGACGACGAGCGTTTTAGTGTGGCTCTCATACCGCATACCCTCAAAGTCACGACCCTGGGACAAAGAAACATCGGCGATCGGGTCAACCTAGAAACCGATGTACTGGCCAAATACGTTGAGCGACAATTGCTGTGGAAGGCGCTAGGTGCTCGTCGCTAATTGCCTGAGTATGTATCAAGGCGCATTTCTGCAAAGTTTCCATCCTCGCAAACCAGCGCCCAACGTCTAACAACTAGTGCCTAACGCCTAACAATTTGCGACTCCCCATGCCCCGACAAACAAAGACTTTCTTGATGAACCGATTCCGCGAAGTAGGCATTCAGCCTGCAACGCGGCATGGTCAGAATTTTTTGATCGACCTCAACTTACAGCAGTTGATCGTGGACTCGGGCGACTTGTCGCGGCGGGATGTTGTGTTGGAGGTCGGCACGGGCACCGGGTCATTGACTGCTTTGATGGCCCAGCGTGCCGGGGCGATTATCACCATCGAAATCGACGGACATCTCTTCGAGCTAGCCAGCGAATTGCTACTGAGTTGTGATAACGTAACTATGCTCAAGCACGATGTGCTTAAAAACAAAAATAAGTTTGATCAGCGCGTGATGGATGCGCTGCACGTGGAGTTGGCAAAGGATCCCGACAGACGCTTGAAGCTTGTGGCAAACTTACCCTACAATATTGCCACGCCAGTGCTTTCAAACCTGTTGTGCTGCGACCACGTACCGCATTCGATGGTGGCGACCATCCAGAAGGAATTGGCCGATCGGATGGTTGCCAAGCCGTGGTCGAAAGACTACGGAGCACTCAGCGCGTGGATACAATGCCAGGCGGACACTGAAATTGTGCGCATCATGGCTCCCAGCGTTTTCTGGCCGCCGCCGAAAGTTGAGTCGGCTATCGTCCGAATTGTGGTTGACCCTGAGCGCCGAGCCCAAGTACCGGACTTGCATTATTTTCACCAATTTGTAAAGACAATTTTTATCCACCGTCGCAAGTTCTTGCGGGCGAACGTCGTTGCTGCAATGAAGCAACATCTGTCCAAAGAAGAAGTAGACGAGGTCATGGCACCGATGGAGTTACAGCCCGACACGCGCAGCGAGCAACTCGACGTGCCCACCTTGCTCAAGCTGACGGAATTGATTCGTGCGCGCGTCCCTGAGTGGAAACTTTAACGCTGCGTCAGCTCATACCTTCGCACCGCTGGGATTGGCACACGTAGCTGACCCAGCACCTCGACAAAAGGCAGCTGGCCTTGTTGCAAAAGCTGGCGAATATCGCGCCGAGAAACTCCCCAGCGGCTCGCTAAATGCGTGAGCGAATAGCTGTCCTCGAAATCGTCGGCAGTTTCTTGCCGAGCTGGGCATTTCATGGGTGCCATACGCTGGTCCTCCCGAACAGGGTGTGAGATTGAAGACGTGAGCAGCGGAGATCGAGGCCAACCGTTTAGGTTCCGCAGGCGATAGCCGCGATCTAACAGATCGCCGGCCTAACGGATTGTAGCAAACGGATCGATTGAAAACAAAAAAAGTTGTTGGTAATGCGGGTTAAACGTAGGGGAACCTGCTGTCGGCCCCTGGTGTCGTGTTAGAATTGAGAGTAGGAAAAACGCCCTTTCCGGCGATCCCGGCGCGCCGGGACCGCCGGCTATTGCCCCACTGACGACTGTCCGTTTATGCCCCGTACCGCTCGCATCCGCCGTAATACTGCAGAGACTCAGATAGAGCTGGACCTTTGTGTTGACGGTTCCGGCCAGGCCGATATCGCTACCGGCGTGGGTTTCCTCGACCACATGTTGGAGCTCTTTACCAAGCACGGTGCGCTGGATCTCAGGGTACGAGCGAAAGGCGACCTACAGGTGGATCAGCATCACACGGTCGAGGACACCGGAATCTGTCTAGGTTTGGCGCTTCGCGAAGCCCTGGGTGATAAGGCGGGCATCCGTCGCTACGGACATTTTACTTTGCCGATGGAAGAAACACTCGTCACAGTCGCGATCGACTTCAGCGGACGGTATGCCCTTGCCTACCAAGCGCAAACACCGGCAGCACGGATCGGCGATTTCGACAGCGAGCTGCTAGAAGATTTCTGGCAGGCGATGGCGGCCAACTCGCTTTGTAATCTGCATGTTCTCATGCACTACGGCCGCAACAGCCATCACATCGCTGAAGCGGTGTTCAAAGGCACCGCACGAGCCCTGCGGATGGCCGTGGAAGATGACCCGAGAATGTCAGGCATCCCGAGTACCAAAGGGACTTTGGGTGAATAACTTCACCTATGCTCGTCGCCATCATCGACATAGGTTTCCAAGAAGCGAGTCAGTCGCTGGAAGTCGCTGTCTCGCTCGATGTAGCGCACCATAGTGACTAGTGTTTCAGGATCCACTAAGTCCTCGAACGGCACGTATTCTAATTGCAACTGTCCGGAGACCGAGACCATCACGCCGTTCAGGTCTTTTTCGACCAACGCGCGGTAGGCTCCTACGCCCAGCTGGCTACCCAGCATGACGTCGAAAGCGTGGGGCTTGGCGCATCGCGCCTCGTAGCCCAGCTGCAGGCCGTTGACTTTGCGCATGCGACCTGTTTGTCGTTCGTATTCTTTGGCAATCAATTTGGAAAAGATTTCATGCAAATTGATGGCCGAGATGTTGATATGTCCGTGTTCGTCGCGGTCCACACCGGTCAGATAGCTGCTGGGCAGCAGCTCTGCCAAACCTTCTGCGATCACAATGACGCCGTAGAGTTTTCCTTCCCGTTCACGGGCGCTTATGGTGGCGACAATACGGGGAATTACCTTTTCCATGTTCATCACCTTGCGGATCGTCTTTTCGCCCGACGCGGGATGAACGGTCTCCTCATGCTCCTCGTACTTGCCGATAACATCCTCGACACTGATGACCAGACTCGCTTCGCCAGCGATTGCCACGCCATAGGCTAGCCATCCCGCGCTACGGCCCATCGACTCGACCAAAAAGTAACTTCGATTCGCTTCGGCATCGGCCAGCAAATTACGAACTTCGCCAGCTAGAAAATCAACTGCGGTGAAGTAGCCAAACGTGAAATCGATACCACGATAATCATTGTCGATCGTCTTGGGCAGATGCACGACGGGAATGCGATGCGCATCCAGCGGCAAACGCTCTTGATACATCTTGAATTTATTGGCCGTTTTAAGCGTATCGTCGCCGCCGATCGAAATGAGTAAATCAACGCCAATTGAGCGTAATGCCTTGTAAACGGTCTTCAATGCCGCCGAACGCTCCTGGTCGGCCAGGTGCGAAGGATGTGAAACCAGTTTTCCAGGGTTAGCCCGTGCAGTGCCGATCATGATGCCTTGCGAATTGCGCGTGCGGCCAAGCATTTTGTGATCGACCATCACATAGTCGCGACCTTCCACCAATGGAGTTTTGGAGTCGTACTGCACAAGCTGCGAATAGCCGTGCTTGATCCCTACAACCTCAATGTCGCTGCGAAGAAAGGATGTGGCGGCAGCAGAGATCACGGCGTTGGCAGCCGGAGCGGGTCCACCGGCAAACAGGATCGCTACGCGGCGGAAATTGTGCTTTGTCTTGGGGGGGCGGGAGAGCGTATCATCAGGCATATGGAATCCAGATGCGAAAATTGGGCCGGTTGTACTCCACGGCAAACCCACGTAAGAGGCTGTAAGTCCACCATTGTAAGCAGTCGACCGCCACAGGCAACGGGGACCCACAGGTGGAAAAAAGTGGAAAATTCTGCAAAAAAGCTGATGGCGAGGGAGTCCCTAGGGTGTAATACGGAGCGATGTCGATGATCGTTGCTGCTCGAACTGGGATGAACCAATTTGGTAAGTTATTCCCCAGGAAATGTTCGTTCAACAAAGGTGGTGTCGATACGTCCTTCCACAAACGCGCTATGGCTCAGGATTTCCTGGAGAAGGGGCGTTGTGGTCTTGATGCCGTCAACACGAAGCTCCGCCAGTGCCCGCTGCATCAAGTTGATTGCCTCGGCGCGAGTGGGTTGATGGACGATCAGTTTGCCGATCATCGAATCGTAGTAGGGCGGCACAACGTAGCCACTATGAGCGTGTGACTCGAAGCGCACCCCAAAGCCGCCGGGAACGATCAATCTCTCGATCTTGCCTGGGGAGGGCTGGAATTTTTTGCGAGGGTCTTCGGCATTGATACGACATTCGATCGATGTGCCATTTTGCTTGATGTCTTTCTGGCGAAAACCCAGCGGCGCCCCGCTGGCGATGAGAATTTGCTGTTTGATCAGGTCGATGCCGGTCACCATTTCGGTCACGGGATGCTCGACTTGAATACGGGCATTTACTTCAATGAAGTAGAACTTACCGTCTTTGTCCACAATAAACTCAACCGTGGCCGCGTTGGTGTAATCAGCCTGCTTGATCATCCGCCGAGCTGCCTCGCACATGGCCTCTCGCGTTTTTTGACTAATACAAGTGCTGGGGCTTTCTTCGATAAGCTTTTGATGACGGCGCTGCACACTGCAATCTCGTTCCCAGAGATGCACAACATTTCCATGATGATCGGCCAATATTTGCACTTCGACGTGTCGCGGTTGCTCGATATATTTTTCGAGATAAACGGCCCCATTACCAAAAGCAGCTTCGGCTTCGGCTTTGGCTTGTTGCAATGCTGACTTAAGAGCCAGGTCGTTTGCCGCCACACGCATGCCTTTGCCTCCACCGCCGGCAACTGCCTTGATGAGCACAGGAAAGCCGACCTCATGAGCGAAACTCAGGGCCTGCTCGGCGCTTTCGACTAAGCCATCGCTACCTGGCACTACGGGCACATTGGCTTTTTTAGCCATCTCGCGAGCAACATTCTTATCGCCCAATTTGGACATCGCTTCGGGGCTTGGTCCAATGAAGTCAATCTTGCAGCTCCGGCAGATCTCATTGAAATGCGCGTTTTCTGCAAGAAAGCCGTAGCCCGGGTGAATGGCCTGTACGTTACCCACTTCGGCAGCACTAATCACATTGGCAATTCGCAAATAGCTATCAGCCGGCTTGGCCGGCCCTACGCAGAAGGATTCGTCGGCGAGCTCAAGATAATGCGCGCCCCGATCGGCTTCGCTAAAGATAGCAACCGTCCCGATGCCCATTTCACGGCAAGCGCGGATAATGCGCTGGGCAATTTCACCACGGTTGGCAACGAGAATTCTTTGATACATGGGAGTTTCGAGTTTCGGGTTACGAGTGATACCAGGTGAAGCCTTCGCAGGTTACTCGTAACTCGTAACGCGCGACTCGCAACGTCTTAGTTTGCTTCGACTCGGAATAGCTTTTGCCCAAATTCGATAGCGTCACCGCTTTCGGCCAATCGTGCTACGATCTTTCCTGAGCATTCTGCGGGGATTTCGTTAAACACTTTCATGGCTTCAAGAATGCAAACTACCGTATCAGTGTTCACTTGATCGCCGACGTTCACAAAAGGAGTAGCGTCGGGGCTTGAAGCTGTATAGAAAGTGCCCACCATGGGACTGGTGACATAGATCGCATTGGGATCGTCAGCATCGTCGACAGTGGCAGACGACTCTCCACTCGCGTGTGTCGGGGGAGCAGCCGCGGGTAGCAGTGCCGGAGCTGCGGGAACTCCCGACAGCACGGGTTCTTGACCACGCCTGAGACGAATGCGCTGATCGCCCTGCTTGAGGTCGATTTCGGCCAGCTCATGTTCGTTCATCAATTTAACGAGTCGGCGCACCTTCCGTACGTCAAAGACATCGCCTTGGCCTGATCCACCGTTAGACATCAAGAATCTCCCGCTTCAATAGAAATGACGAAATACCCAATGACGAATGACGAAAGAATGTTGAAGTCCCAATGACGAATTTGTGGTTAACAAAAAGGCATCATGAAACTCATATGTGATGTTCGATTTCGTCATTAAATCATTCGGCTTTCTTTCGTCATTGGGCCGTATGTTTTTGTTATGGGCGTCATTCGTCATTGAAAAAAAAGCACACATTCTTCCAGTTGCTTGGGAACCGACGTCAGCACGTCGTGGCCGGTCCGCGTGACTAGTATATCGTCTTCGATCCGGACACCACCCCAGCCTGGGAGATAAATTCCTGGCTCGACGGTAATAATCATGCCCGCAGCTAGAGGCGTTTTCTGGCCTCGGCTCAATCTGGGAGACTCATGGATGTCGAGCCCCGTCCCATGGCCCAGGCCGTGCCCAAATTGCTTGCCGTAACCTGCTTTGGTGATGATGTCGCGTGCCGTGCGGTCCACAGTTTCGCAGGTAACACCCGGGCGGATGGCCTGAATAGCAGCCAACTGGGCTTTTAACACAACTCCATATATTTTACGGAGTTTGGTCGAAATTTTACCGGTGACCAAAATCCGCGTCAAGTCGCTGACGTACAGCCCCTCATTCACCCCCCAGTCAATCAGGGTGAAGTCGCTTTCGCAAATCCGACGAGAAGTGGGGGTGCCGTGTGGCAGGGCACTACGAGGTCCGACACCAACGATGGGTGGGAAGCTGAGGCACCTGCCGCCAAAACGACGAGCTTGGTACTCCAATTCAGCCGCGACTTCCAGTTCCGTCATTTCAGGATTCAGCAAGGCCCGCACTACTTCGAACGCACGTTCTGCCTGACGGCAGGCAACGCGAGTACGGGCGATCTCATCGCTATCCTTGATCATCCGCAACCCTTCGACCCAACCCTCGGTCGCCACGCACTCCACTTTGGCGACAGCTTTTGACAGCGCCATTTGCAGAGCCACCGTCATTGAGATGGCTTCGAAAGCCAAGAGCTTGATCTTGGATTTGGTGACTAGGTCCGCGACGCTAGCAAGCATCGTCTTCCCTGGCCCGCGGATACTAAGTTCAACGTCAGGGCATTCGTCTTCCAACTGAGTCGTATAGCGATCGTCGGTGAGGAGTAATGTGTGCTTGGGTGTCACGAGAAGGTAGCTATCGTCGCCCGTGAAGCCAGTCAGATAGGTCACGTTCTTAAAATTTGTGACGAGCAATCCATCGAAGCGATTCTTCCGAAGCAGCTGGCGAATCTTGTCGCGACGTTTAGCAAAGCGACTCATGGGGAGTTTTCTCTCAGAAGGTGCGGAATCGATCAAAGCCTAATATCGGGCGACTCGAGCGCGGCCGCAAGAGCAATGGATCGGCGCCGATGTGAGCGTATTGACGGCGCCTTGGTGAGTACCCCCGCTGACCTGCCAGCCATTTGGATCGTTGTATTCGAGACAAAGCGGAACCTCCCTAGGGCTCTTAACTGTCTTCAGCTGCGACGGACGCATTGTCGGCAAGTGGAAACGCGATCGCAAGCTATTTTCACCGTTTTTCCAGTTCTACGACGCTCTTTGCACTTCTTGCCATTGTTCTGTACATTGAGCAAGCAAGAAGTGCTGGCCTTGGGAACCGATTTGCCGCTCGAATTGACATTCTCTTGCTTGGCACCCAAGAATGGCGAGCATTGCCGCCGGTGCAACAAGTGCGCAAAGTGTGGGCGAGTTTTCTCCACCTTTCCAAAAGGAACCAAGCGTCCATGTTTCGTGTGACACGAGAAATTGATTTTTGCTACGGCCACCGCCTCTTAAACTACGATGGCAAGTGCCGGCATTTGCACGGGCACAATGGTCGTGCCGTAATCTCCATAGAAGGCCGTGAGCTGGACAATCGGGGAATGGTGCTCGATTTCTCCGATATCAAGCAGGCGGTGAGCACTTGGATCGACGATAATCTCGACCATCGGATGATCCTCAACCGTACGGACCCGGTTGTATCAATACTGCAGGAGATGGGCGAGCCCCTCTACCTGCTCGACGAAAACCCGACCGCAGAAAACATTGCCAAGCTGATCTACGAAGCGAATCACTCACAAGGCGTGCCGATCGTAGAAGTGCGACTCTGGGAAACACCACGATGTTTTGCCACCTATGTACCTGATCGCGCATAAAAATGCAGCCCGGACGAACTTTGTCGCCCGGGCTGCTAGCCCCCCTGGGAATTTCGTTGGCAGCAGTCGGCTGCTCCTAAGCGACTGCTAGTCTTTGACGTCGGCGAAGCGGGAAGTTTTTGTCTGGCTCTCCCGAAGTCTAAGCATTATCGTCGCTTGTCCGCTGTGGCTTTTGGTAAAGTCTAACGATTAGCAAAGTTTTTCTGGCAGCGGCTCCTCGTGGCACTCTCAATAGAAACAGCTTGTTGCTCAAAAACGTTAGCTGCCATTTTTCAGTTCGGAAACGTAGCCGAACGTCCACTGGGATAGCGCTTGCGGCCCACATGACAGGCGAATCGTGGCTCGAGTCATCTCACGGGCTTGCTAGCAGTCTTCTTGTCGCTCACGTTTTTCGTAAAACAGCTCATAAACTGTGTGGATTGCGCCGATTGTGTGGATAGACGAATTGGCTCTTGGTCGGCGTGCGCGGATCGGAAGCCCCTTATAGACCAAATAAAGTGCCACAGAGAAAGGATGCTCGCCGTGTCACGAGTCACTTCATTTTCCGAATGGTTGTTACGTCAAGCCTTTATTTGGGGAGGCCTAGCCTGCTTGGCGTTTTATGCGCTGGTGGTGCGTGCTGCTCCAGAAGGCGAGTTTCTGCAACGGTACTTTGCCGGACATCCGGTAGCGTATTGCACGGCGGCACTATTTTTCGTCGGACTTGCGGCATTGGTCATCAAATTCTTAGGCCTTTGCCTGCAGTATGCGGCCCTGGACGGTGTGCAACTGCCTACTGCCGCGACAGGCGGTGAAACCATCGACGATGTGCCTGGCTTGTTGGGAAGTTTGAGCAACAGCTCGGCCACGTACCAAAACAGTTATTTGGTGCGTCGATTGCGCGGCGCCCTGCAATACGTCCAGCAGAAAGGCTCGACGGACTCGCTGGAACCCCAACTGCGGCTGCAGGAGGATAACGATCTCGCCAAAATGCACCACGGATATGCCATGGTGCGAATTATCCTATCGACCATCCCTATCTTAGGATTTTTGGGCACCGTGATTGGCATAACACTCGCCATCGGCAAGATGGATTTGGCGGGAGCGGAGATGGAAAAATCACTCTCAGCGGTGGTCTCTGGTTTGAGTGTCGCCTTCGATACTACGGCTCTGGCGCTTTCGCTATCGACCGTTCTACTATTCGCGAAATTCTGTGTCGAGCGCCTTGAAATTCGATTGCTATCGGCCGTCGATGCAAATTCTTCACGACAACTGATCGGCCGTTTCCAGCAATTTGGGTCTGAAAACGATCCTCATCTGGCATCGATTCGTCGGATGTCTGAGCAACTACTAGTCGCCGTTGAAGCAGGCATGGGAAGACAGACGGACTTACTGCAAGAGTCGCAAGAAAATAGCAGCAGGCAATGGTCTGACATTTTGACCAGTACCGCTTCTACCATCGACGAAGCGCTCTCCGGCGCCGTGGTCGAAGGCCTGGCACGCCACGCCGAGGCACTCAATCAAGGCGTCAAGGATCATGCTGGCGACCTCGAGGAAATACTTATTCGACACGCCGAATTGCTGAATGAAGGACTAGAGCATCATTCCACAGAGCTGACTACGAGTATGGAGAACCACCGTAAAGGGTTCACGGATGCAGAAAAAGAATTGGCAAAAGAAAATCGTCAACATCTGGCCGAAGTAGAAGCCGCGGTTGGCGAAGCGATGCTCGTCGCCACCACGCGTCAAGAAAAGCTGATTGAGAAAAGTGAAACGTTACTCAGAGAGATGCAAGTGGCATTGATCGAGTCCGCAGGTTCTACTGTCGCTCAGCAGGAGCAACTGATCAAGCAGGGAGATATCTTGCTTAAGATCGTCGAAGCGACGGGGCAGATCAAGCTTTTGGAAGATACGCTCAATAGCAATCTTAACGCACTGGCAGGCGCCTATGGCTTTCGCGAAACTGCGGCCGCCCTTTCAGCGTCGCTCCAAGTCATCGGTGCCCGTTTGGGCCAGCCGGTCACTCTGACCAGCGAAGGGGAATCGCGCACGACGCGTAGCAAAAACCACGCAGCATGAGCAAACGCACGACTAGCGAAAATTCTGACGCGGTCAGCCTGTTTCCTTTTCTTGCCGTCCTGCTGTGCACGATGGGAGCGCTTTTAGTGCTACTTGTCGTCATGGCGCAGCGTGTAGGAAAATCCAGCGCCGATCACGAGACCGCTTCGGTCGCGGTTCCGGCAGGCGGGGTTGCGCCTGCGGAAGGCTTTTCTGAAGAGGCTGCTACCCTAGTTCAGAAGTTGGTAGCGATTCGCCAGTACGAGCAGGAAATAGAGAAAGTTCGTCAACAAGCCGAGCAACAGCTGCAGAGCGAGCAGGCGCGGCTGAGCCATCTCGAAGAGCACATGCGTCGTCTAGAGCATGAGCTCGCCCGATTGACGCTTGCGGCGCAACAATTGGTGGCCACTGAGAAAAATCGTGTCGTTGATCAGGAGCAAGCAGAACGTCAACTTGCGCAATTGAAAGAGCTAATTCTGGAGACTCAACAGCAATTAGAAAAAATGCGCACTGAAGAGGCGGGAAAAAAGTCTTTTGCCATCGTGCCTTACAAAGGTCGGCACGGCACATACCGCAAACCGATTTATATTGAATGCAGTGGAGAGGGGATTGTCTTACAACCTGAGGGTATTCGCCTAACGGGAAGCGACTTTTTAATGACTTCGTGGCCCGGCAATCCCTTGGCTGCAGCAGTACGGGCCTCACGCGAGTACTATAGTAAAAAAGCGGTCCTTGGTGGCCAACCTGAGCCCCCCGACCCCTATCCTTTGATTTTGATTCGCCCGGATGGCATTCGCCAATACGCGCTTGCCCGCGCCGCCATCCAATCTTGGGACTCCGACTTTGGGTATGAGTTTATCGATGACGATTGGCAGCTTGAATTTCCAGAGCTCCCCGATCCGCAATTGGCCAATGCGCAAGAGCATGCTTTGCTGATAGCGCGTGACGCTTTGCAGCGCCGGGTGCAGTCGGCCCCTAGTCAGTTTTACGGCATCGGTAATGGACAGGCGAGAGGTGGCAGCGGTAGGTCACAGGCTGGCAGTTGGGGAGCTGGCCAAGGCGCAGGTGACTCAGCTGGAGACGAGTCACTCGCCCGCGCCGAAGCTGGCAATTCGATCAGCGGCAATGGAAACGGTGGCCGAAACCCATCTCAGCATGACAAGGATCCGGCTGATGGCGATGGCGAAACTCAATTCGGCGCGTTGAGTGGCGAGGGAGAATATGGGCAGTCCTCCAACCCGCTGGGCAATCCTAGCGGCCGCGAAGAAGACTCCCAAGGGAGCGCAGAGCAAGCGAGCAATGAGCCAGGGGGTGACGGAGACGGCCTACACGACCGCTACGCACAAATGGGTGGCTCCCACGGTGCAGAATCGCAGTTTGGTTCCAATAGCGCTGGGTCCCAGGGCTCTTCAGCCGTAGGAGGTGGTGAGGGCGGACAGGCCGCGTCACCGGGGGCGTCTTCTGGTGGTGCTGACGCCTCGAGTCGCCAGATGGGAAGCATCGCCGACTCACATGGCAGCAATTGGGCTGTCGAAAGTGGCAGACAGGGTGCGGTGCCGATTCGCCGCACGATTCACCTTGTCGTGCGCAATAATCGAATGGCTCTGTTGCCTAGTCGACATGAAACGAGAGGGGTGGGAGCGACTGGCACTGAAATTTCGCTTGAACAGTCCGAGGAGCAGATTTCAGAAAAGTTTATTGCCGCCTTGCGAGAACGTATGGACGACTGGGGCCTTGCCGGCAGCGGCCTGTATTGGCGCCCCGTTCTGAAACTCAATATGGGCCCAGACGCCGGGTACTCGGCCTTTCAAATCATGCATCTGCTAAAAAATAGCGGTGTTGAAGTTCGCCTGCCCGACACCGCCCAGAAGGAGCGAGACCGTGCGCAGCGTTAGGGGTGTCATTGAGAGCGAAGCCGAAGATTCAGGCCAGGATTCATTCCTGGACGTCGTCGCCAATGTAGTAGGCGTGCTGATTATTCTTGTCGTGATGGTCGCCTTGCAAGCCACGCGCGCCTTGGTCGTGACAGAAGCAAATCCCGCGGAGGAGCAATCTCAGGAATCCGTGGATAGGTCGATGCGAGAAGTTGCTCAACTTCACCAAGAGTTAGACTTTGCGTCGCGCCGAGCAGAAACAGCGCGGCGTGCGACGCAAACTATGATACAGCAATCTCTCGCACTTCACCGTGAAGCCGCCGCTCACGAAGACCAGCGTGTGCAACTTGCGATGCACCGAGCCGTGATTGAAGAGGACATCAAGCGTCGTCGAGAAAATCTCGATACGCCGCACAAAGATGAATTCGACGTACAGCGCCAGCTAGTGGAGTCGCAACTGCAATTGGATGAAATGATCCAGGAGAAGCTCACGCTGGTTTCCACTCCCACCTTGGTCGAAGTTGAATGTTTACCGACTCCATTGGCAAAAACGATCGAGGGTTCTGCGATCCATTTGAGGGTGCGTCATGGGCTGGTCTCCATCGTACCCTTTGAGCGATTTGAGGATAAAGTAAAGGGTCAAACCGAAAACATATTGCGCAGGCTGAGAAATCAGGATAAAATCGAAGATACATTTGCGAGTGAAGACGGTTATCGCCTGAAACTTACTGTGTTTCGACAACGACAAGGTGGCGCGGTAAGCGGACCTATCGCGGGACAATTGGAGCGCAGCAGCATTGAGCATTTGGTGGAGTTTCTGCCGAATTCTGAAAGAATGGGACAGAATGTTGAACAAGCTCTCATGCCCGGAGCTGCTTTGCATTTACTGTTGCAAAGTCACAGACGCCAGCGAACTCCCGTCGTCGTCTGGTTGTACACCGACAGTTTTGACGAGTTTCGCATCCTCAAACGCACGCTCTGGGAGATGGGCCTCTCGGTGGCCATTCGTCCCTTGGAACCTGGTTCGCAAATCATGGCTTCCTCGCGTGGTACGAAGGCCTCGGCCCAGTAGTCCCAGGCACCTCTAAGAGCCCAGCACCCATACCTTCACAAAGACCTAATTGCCCGCCCCGACGCCTGACAGAGTTTCCGGCGCAATCAATTCGGCCAGCTTCACGTTCGCCAGTTTTTTGCATACTTCGGAGTTAATGTCTCGGAGGATTCCCTGCAAGCGAGAAACCGAATATTCCGAAAAGTTATCCAGTGGCGGAACGGTCGGAATGAGCGGGCCGTCGGTAGCTTCCATGATGTGTAGCAGCGTGATTTCAGAGATGGGACGCAGTAAAGAGTATCCACCTTCTACGCCGCGGGTTGACCTGAGGATGCCGTGATTGACAAGATTGCGCAGCACCTGCAAGAGAAACCGTTCGGGCATTTCCCCGGCCTTTGCAATCCGGCTACAAGGAACCAGTACCTCAGGGGGTGCGTCCGCCAAATGCAAGACTGCACCAATCGCATACGCCGACGCACGAGACATCCGCATTACAACTCCGTTCTGCCCTGTCATCGCGGCTGAAAAGTCTCAGTTGCAGGCGATCATTGCTAGACTCTTCCAACCCTGCCATGCGTTGACTTGGCGAATCCTCAATAAAAATGGTTAAGCAATAGTGTCCACGCCAAACTCTCACCCAATTGCCTCCCGGTCTTCGCATAAAAAATGACGACCAAGCGGCTAGAAAAGTAACTTTCTGCAGTGTGATCTTTTTACTGCTTACAAGTCAAGCTGATTATTTGAATTCGGTGTAGAGTGCGTGTACCCCGGTGCGGGAATGGCACAGTTTCAAGACACTAAGGCACATTCCCTGCAAGGGCGTTCGCCCCTCGCAGATGGCAGAGATGACGAGCGCAGTTACGTAGTAGCTTGGGAGGCATGAGCAGGATTGGTGAGGGGCTCCGGCTTGTAGAACATAGAGTGTACCATGAGTAAACCCGCCCCAAAAACGAGCAGTGCATCGGCGATATTGAAGTTGGGCCAAACCCATTGCTCGTTCCACTGCCAAAGAATCCAGTCGCGTACGGCGTAGGCTGGTTCACCTCGACGCATGGGGTTAAACCGATCCCAGAGCGTGTCAGAGAGTCCCATGCGATCGTAGAGGTTGCCCAAGATACCACCCGTCACCGAGCCCAAGGCGACCGTCAGCCAGCGATCTCGTGCGGCCCGAAAGTAAAAAAGCCAGACGGGAATCGCCAATAAGGCGACCAGAGAAAACACGGCGAATACCCATACTTTGCCCTGTCCCATCCCAAACAATGCACCTTCGTTCAGGCTCTTTTGGATGCCAATATGTCCTTCCCAGAGCCACCACTCGCTGTCGCGGAACATATCGTCTTGGCGAAACACCCACGCTTTGGACCCAAGATCGGCCGCGCAGCCGACAGTTGCCAATAGGAGGAACCAGATAGCTCGAACGAGCAGAACCGGCTTGGGGTTCGTTGTCGAGATAACTGCGACGTTGGTTGGCATGCCGTTACCGAGCTAGCCAGCTTCTTGGAGAGAGGCGCATTTCACACACTTGGGAGTATGCGGAATGGCATTCAGACGCGTCTTGGGAATAGCACTCTCGCAATCGATACACCTACCAAAGATGCCTTCTTCGATCCGCTGAAGAGCCGCCTCAATCATGCTCAAGGTGTCTTCTTCGGTGGCCAGGAGGCTCAACGTGAATTCCTGCTCAAAATTGTCGCTGCCAAGCTCAGCCATATGGATGGGCATGCTCGAAGTCTCGCCGTTTTCGCCCCCCAGGGCGGCATCGGTCATAGACGTAACGTCACCACGCAATCGAGCACGCAAGGCCAAAAGACGCTCCTTGTAAACCTTCATTTCAGCTTTATTCATAGGATGTCCTCTCTATATTTAGGGCCGGCCCTGTCAGCATGGCCTGGTAGTGGCCAGACTCGCCATTGTATTAAGCCAGATCCAGGCAGTCAAACGAATGGACCATTTCCTGTGGTGCCGTAAGTCCTTTCTGTAAAAGCTGTTAGAGGGCAGTTTCTGGGCCTGCGCTGCCTGGGCGATTTCCATTTAAACAGTTGACCAAGTCGGCCAACATCAGCGACAATCGCTTGCATGAGCACGAAAATCGCCATTCATGGAGCTGCGGGCCGCATGGGGCAGCGTTTGACAGCCCTAGCGAGCGCCGATGCAAAACTTGAAGTCGTTGCTGCCCTTGAATCAGCAACTCATCCTGCACTGGGGCAAGATGCCGGCGAGTGTGCCGGGATCGGCAACATCGGCGTGCCCTTGTCTGTCATCGGCGAATCGGCGGCTGACGTCGTGATTGACTTTTCGGTGCCTGATGCCGCGGTGGCTGTCGTGGCCCATTGTTTGGAGTTTGGTAAGCCGGTCGTTATTGCGACGACTGGTTTTGATCAAGCGCAGGAGAAATACCTTCGCGACACGGCCCATCAGATTCCGGTTGTCTGGGCACCCAGCATGAGTCCGGCGGTGAATCTTGTGATGAAACTTACCAGTATCACGGGCCATGTTCTCAAGGATCTGCCGACCGGCGTCGATGTAGAAATCATTGAGCGCCATCATCGCTACAAAGAAGACGCCCCAAGTGGCACAGCGCTCCGTTTCGGCGAGATTGTCGCTGCGGCCATGGGTCCGTGCGAGGACACACATGGTCGCGCTGGTCGTCCTGGTCCGCGCCGCCGCGACGAAATCGGCTACCATGCCATCCGTACCGGCGACAACCCGGGCGAACACACGATCGTGTTCGGAATGTTGGGCGAAACGATCGAACTTCGCGTAGCCGCCTCCAACCGAGACTGCTACGCGCAAGGGGCGTTGCTCGCCGCGAAGTGGCTCGCAGGCAAAGAGCCAGGGCTTTACGATATGAACGATGTGCTGGGGCTTTGAGTGAGCTTTCAGCTGTCAGCCTTATCGCTGAATGCTGACGGCTGAAAGCTATTTCCATGGCCAAATGCGACGAAGGTTATCTCTGCGAAGTCTGCGGCAAAGACGTTGCTTCGCTTACGGACAGCGATCTTTATCTCCGTTACGTGGTCGGCATGCTCGATCCGGAAGTGTTGCACACCACGCCCGAGCGGCACATTCGCTGCAATCCGACATTGGCTCAATATATTGTCGCCGCTGGGTTTGAACTGGTACCCCTCGAAGGCCCTTTCGACAAACGCACGCTCGACGCCGATTTCGTGCAGGAGCAGGAAAGCTTACTGACCCGTGGCTGGAAACGGCTCCAAGAAATCGCGGGCGACGAGATCGCGATTATCGAGTATCCGCTGCCGGAAGTTATCAGAAAGAACAGGCAGCGCAGCCCAGGCATCTAATTCATCTTGCCGCGCACCCGAGTGGCAACCATAATCGCCGCATGGCCCACTCCGACTCGCCCGCTGCTGCCGACACGTCTGCCCTGCCCTCGCTCTACTCTGACCGCAGTTTCTGGGGAATGGCGGTCACCCAGTTCTTAGGGGCATTCAATGACAACTTGTTCAAGTTTCTTATTTTGCTCTTAGCGACACCGACTGCCCAGGCAATTGCCGCCGGGGAAGAAGCCAAGGATTTGCAGAGTGAAGCAATGATTATCTTCGCTGCAGCGTTCTTGCTGTTTTCGGGATTGGCGGGCTTTTTAGCTGACAAGACGAGCAAGCGCACGATCATCGTCGCAGCTAAAGTGGCTGAAATCTTTGTCATGTTGGCCGGGATGGTTGGCTTTTACTATTACGATTCCATCGGGCTCAAAGGAATGATGGTGATTCTGTTCTTTATGGGCCTGCAAAGTGCCTTCTTTGGCCCCGCCAAATACGGCATACTTCCAGAGATGTTGCGTGAGAAAGACTTGCCGAGGGCCAATGGTGTCATTCTCATGCTGACGTTCCTGGCGATCATCTTTGGCGCCGCCTTGGCTGGTATTTTGCTTGACCTGCTGGGTGAAAAAGTCTGGCTAGCTTCTTTTATCTGCATCGGCATTGCAAGCATTGGTACGTTGACTTCGTTACCAATACGACGTGTATCGATAGCGGACCCCGATCTCGAGCTCAAGTGGTCCTCGATTGGCATCCCACGTGATATCTTGATTTTGCTCAAGAAAGATCGCGCCTTGCTGATGGCACTCATCGTGTGCAGCTTGTTTTGGATGGTTGGTGGCATAGTGCAACAAACAGTCAATGCGCTGGGTAAGACACAGCTGGGGCTTGAAGATAGTCCTACCTCAATCATGCAAGCCAGTATCGGGCTGGGAATAGCGATCGGTTGCATCTTGGGCGGGCTATGGTCTCGCAAAGGCAACAGCGATAGGGTAGTAACTATTGGGGCGACAGGCGCAGTGATTACCCTGCTTCTGCTAGCCCTACCGAGCGGCGAACATCACCATTTGTTGGGCTTTAGAGGAAGTATTCCAGTACTAATCTTATTAGGAGCCTTTACTGGAATGTTTATCGTGCCTATTCAAGTGATTTTGCAATCTCGGCCGCCACGCGATGAAAAGGGTCGAATGATTGCCGCTATGAATCAGTGTACATGGGTTGGCATCATCATAGGTGCGATTCTTTTCAAGGCAAGTATCTTAGTGCTTGAACAGTTTGATCTGCCTCGCAGCACTATCTTTGCCGTTGCTGCTACCGTAATGCTACCGATCGCGCTGTTCTACCATCCGCACAGTGAGCAACTCGCGCATGACAAGACTCTAGGTGGCTGATTCGTACTCCGTGTAGCCGATGTCGCCAAGACTTCGGAGCCCTTGCGAGCTGGCTTGGCTTTCCCGTGGTGCTCCGGATCCTTGGCGGAGGCGAGCTACGAGAAGTGCGAGGCACACGCCGTCGTCCCGGCGCGATAGCTACGTGCGAATTGATCGGTCACCGTGCTACCTGGAAGCGTCCGGAACAATCTTTGAACCCGAAAACTGATAGTCCTCGAGCAAGGCAATGGCCGCTTTGCCATCAAATACCTTTTGGTCAATCGATACGGTTGCCTGTTTCGTATCGACGTCGACCGAGACGCTCTGAACCCCAGGATGCTGGCCGAGTACTTCCGTCACCTTAGCGGCGCAGCTTTCGCAGTGAATTTCTGGGACGTCGACTACGACATTGACGCCGCCGCCGGAGAGGTTCGTACCATTTCCGGCGAGCTCGCTGCCGCAGCCGGAGAGCACAGCCTCACAGGCGGACAGCAGAAAAAATGCCGAGAACTTTGCGGCCGAGAACCTAGCGATTGCGTGCATTCTTATCCTGTCGATAGGCGCTTATTTCGGAATGTCCGTGGTTGCGGCCAGCTCGATAAGTTCGCCCTTCGCCGCCATTTCGCGGATGTCTTCGGTGATCTTCATCGAACAATACTTCGGACCACACATGCTGCAAAAATGGGCGCTCTTAAAGGTGTCTTGCGGTAAAGTCTCGTCGTGGTAAGCCTGGGCCGTCTCGGGGTCCAAGGCCAATCGGAATTGCTCATTCCAGTCAAAAGCAAAGCGAGCGCGCGAAAGAGCGTCGTCGCGATCCTGCGCACCAGGCCGCTGACGGGCGATATCGGCTGCGTGGGCAGCGATTTTGTAGGCGATCATTCCTTGCTTGACGTCTTCTCGCTCGGGAAGTCCCAAGTGTTCTTTAGGCGTCACATAGCACAACATTGCCGCACCGGCCCAACCGGCCATCGCGGCGCCGATACAACTCGTGATGTGGTCGTAGCCTGGCGCAAAATCGGTGACGAGTGGCCCCAGGACATAGAAAGGTGCACCGTCGCAGACATCAATTTGACGTTCGACATTCATCTGCACTTCGTGCATCGGAATATGGCCTGGGCCTTCTACCATGACTTGCGTGCCACGTGCTTGCCCACGACGTGTCAGCTCGCCCAGAACATCCAACTCAGCAAATTGTGCCTCGTCGCTGGCATCTGCGATGGAGCCGGGCCGGAGACCATCGCCCAAACTCCACGTGACGTCGTATTGCCGCATGATGTCGCATAGATCATCAAACGATTCGTAAAGTGGGTTTTGTTTGCGATGGGCCATCATCCACTTGGCAATCAGCGAACCGCCCCGGCTGACGATGCCGGTCACGCGTTCCATGGTCATGTGCATATGCTCAAACATCACGCCGCAGTGGACCGTCATGTAGTCGACGCCCTGCTTGGCCTGATGTTCCACCATATCGAGAAAATGCTGAGGTCGCATCTCTTCGATTTCGCCACCAAGCTGCTCGAGCATCTGGTAGATTGGCACCGTGCCAATTGGCACGGGCGAAGCAGCAATAATCCCTTGGCGAATCGCATCGATGTCTTTACCCGTGGAGAGATCCATCACCGTGTCGGCGCCAAAGTGGACGGCCGTATGAAGCTTTTCGAGCTCACCTTCCTGGTCACTAGTGACTGCCGAGTTGCCGATGTTGGCATTCACCTTGCATTTGGCGGCGATGCCAATGCACATAGGCTCGAGTCGACCTGCCAGATGGACCGTATTGGCGGGAATGACCATGCGGCCGGTCGCAACTTCCTCGCAAATCAGCTCGGGCTGGAGCCCTTCGATCTTAGCGACGGCCGCCATGGCCGGGGTAATCGAGCCACGGCGGGCGTGTTCTAACTGTGTAATGGGATCGGGCATGTGCCTGGGACCTCCGTGTTTAGAATTAATGACCGAGAATTCAGGGGAACTAAGCCCTTCATCCTATCGCGGTGGGGGGGTTTGTCAATTCATCGGCGACACCCCCGGCGCCCGACCATTGCGACCACTATCTAAGGCCGAATGGGAGGAAAACAAGTAGCCACGCATGAAAACCAGCACGGCCGTTGGCCGCAACCAATATATCAGACTCTACTGACTCAAATAGTAAGGAATTTAACGCAGAGGACACAAAGTCGCAGAGGGCCGCAGAGAATAAATTCAATTAGTTTTCTCTCTGCGGCCCTCCGCGTCTCAGCGCTCTCCACGTTTAATAAAATCAAGAGACACGCTGCACGTCGCCTAAAGCTACAGGGTCTTCAGATACTCGAGCACGGCGTGCCGCTCTGTTTCGGTGAGCACCTCTGGAAAGGTATGCCCAGAGGAACTTTTGCCGACCCCTTGCGTATCGAGATAGTGACGGCGCTGGGCCGCGTGGAGCACGTCTCGGGGAACCGTTTTCAACTCTTCAACTGCCAGCCCGACCCGCTCGCTGTCAAATCCATTGGCATCGCACCGGCGCCAAACCGTGGGCCGCTGCTTTGGTCGCAGCACATGCCACAAGGTCGGCACGCTGCCATTGTGAAAGTAAGGTGAGGTGGCCCAAATGCCGTTGAGTGGAGGAGCCAAATAGCCTCCTGGTTCAGCGATTACGTCGCCCGCACTCCCATACTCGTTGATCCAATTGCGCTGATAGCTCATGCGATGTTCTTTGGAGATCGATCGCATTCGTACTGGGTCGGTCCTTACTTCGTCCCAGGGAATGATGCGTTCGGGATATTCACTCTTCGTACCATAAGTTCCGTGGCATTCTGCACAGCTTAGTTCGAACACCGCCCTGCCCTGCTTAGCGAGCGCTGTATTTATCTCAAAGCCGTACTGAGGCGACGCGAGCGAGTCGATGTAGGCTTCGACGTGCCGAAAATCGTCTTCCCATTCTCGAAACTTCTCGGGGCCATTTTTCTTAGAGGCAAGAAACTGCATCAGCGCACGATGCCCGCGCGGGGCGAAGTTGTCGGCATACAAGCGTGTCTTGCGCGAAACGTTCCACCAGGGTGGGGCGTCGTGGTCGTGATGCGTAAGTTGTGGCAGCGCTAGGCGCGGAATGATATTGAGATCGTCGTCGCGATAGTGCATCAAGCCCACGCCAAACATGATCGCGTTGGTGGTGCCGATGGTCGTTCCTAGTGGCATCACTAGCGAACCAAGATCAAGATCCGTAAATGGCTTCCGAAGTCGCACCTTTGTCGCACGAATTTCATGGGTGAGCGTTTCTAGGGCAAACTGAGCGTTGGGTGTACCCGGTACGAGTCGACCTGCAACGGCGCCTTGGTGACAGGCCAGACAGTTCATTGTCCAGTTGCCCTGCAAATCGACGACGTATTGCATGGGCCGATGCCGAGGATCGCCTGGACGTTCGATGAGACCATACCGGTGGTAAGCGAGTCGGCGCCGTTCGGCTTTCGTAGCGCCTGCGGCCCGGGAGCGGAGCGGTTCCTCCCAGGTTTGCCAGACGACGTCGAAAGTTTCCTGGTCAAACGCTGGTGGCAGGTAGGCCTTTTCGAGTAGCAGTTGCAAGCCTCGCTGCGGGGAGGGCGTTGTCTCCTCTGCCGCTGCTATTTGCGATGAAAATAGCAGCAGCGGCAAACCGAACAGGAGAGGGCTGATTTGCATGGTTTTTTCGAAGATTGGCAGGCCTTCATGCAGTCTAGGTGTGGGGTCGAATTCCCGCAAGCGTCGTCACTTAGACACGCTGAGGATCGCCGAGCGAAACGCGGGCGCAACCATGGAAGGCCAATTTGCTATAGACTCTGCGGCCGCCGGAGCAGACACGGATGAAATATGCGGGCCAGGCGAACGGGTAATATGAGCTGCTCGCAGAGAACCGCAGGCGTTCTCCCATTGATTGTTGGCAGCCCAACCGCAACAATCACAGCGAATTCACTGTTTTTCGATGAGGATTCGGAGTGGCTGAAGGTCGGACGATAGCGATTGGTGATATCCACGGTTGCGCGACCGCGCTCGAGACGTTGCTCGATGCGCTCGATTTAGCCAGCAGCGATACCTTGGTGATGTTGGGCGATGCGATCGACCGCGGGCCGGATAGCCGCGCAGTGCTCGAGCAGCTCCTAGAAGTCGGAAAGCGCTGCCAGTTCGTGCCGATATTGGGCAATCATGAACAAATGCTCCTCGATGCGTTCGCCAATCGCGTCCCCATGCAAGACTGGTTAATGCACGGCGGGGCAGAGACGCTCGATTCCTACGGCAAAGATGCCGCCCTCTCGGCGGTGCCCGAGGTGCACCAGGAGTTTATTCGCTCCTGGGGTGATTACCACGAAACAGAGAGTCATTTTTTTGCCCATGGCAATTATCTCTCAGAGTGCGCGCTGGCTAGCCAGCCTTGGGAAATCATGCGTTGGCGATCTCTGAAGTTTTCGGTCCCGGCGATGCATGAGTCGGGCAAGACCGCCATTCTGGGCCACACGGCGAATAAGCAAGGAAAAGTCATCGACCAGGGATATTTCATCTGCATCGATACGTATTGCCATGGCGGCAAGTGGCTAACGGCCCTTGACCCCGCGACGGGGAAGATTTGGCAGACAAACAACGAGGGCAAGCTGCGTGCGGGCTAAAGTCCAGTTGCGTGCTAAGGTTTAACCTTCGTCGGCAGCGTCCTTCGCAGAAGGCCCATTCCCAGAAGTCCCTGTCAGCAGATCATCAAAACCACCTGCAGCCAGCACTTTCTGCTTGATCTCTTCGGTGACGTCTGGATTTTCCCGTAGGAACAAACGGGACTTTTCCTTGCCTTGCCCGAGCTGCATCTCGCCATAGCGGAACCAGGCCCCGGTGCGAGACACGATTTTTTGCTCGGTCCCCAGATCCAGGATGTCGCCTTCGTAGCTGATGCCATCAGTGTGCATCATGTCGAACTCGGCTATGCGAAAAGGAGGAGCGACTTTGTTCTTTACGACTTTGGCCCGTACACGCTGGCCAATAATATCTTCACCGTCTTTGAGCTGGCCGATACGGCGCACGTCAATCCGGCAGGAACAGTAGAACTTTAGAGCGCGGCCACCGGGAGTCGTTTCAGGGCTGCCGAACATGACGCCTATTTTTTCACGAATCTGGTTAATGAAGATCACCGAGGTTTTGCTTTTGGCAATAGCTCCGGTGAGTTTGCGCATCGACTGACTCATCAGGCGAGCTTGCAGGCCGACGTGGGAGTCGCCAATGTCGCCCTCCAGCTCTTTCTTGGGTACCAGGGCAGCGACCGAGTCGATCACGATGATATCGACGGCATTAGACTTGATGAGCATCTCAGTGATCTGCATCGCTTCTTCGCCATGGCCGGGTTGGCTGACAAGGAGTGTTTCGAGGTCGACGCCCAGTTTTCTTGCCCAGCTGGGATCGAGCGCATGTTCGGCGTCGATAAAGGCGGCGATGCCGCCCTTTTTTTGGGCTTCGGCGACAACGTGCAAGGCCAGCGTCGTCTTGCCGCTTGATTCAGGACCGTAGATTTCGACGATCCTGCCACGGGGAATCCCCTGCCCGCCCAGGGCGACGTCGAGCGAAAGACTGCCGGTGGAGATGCCCTCGATGCGGCGAATCTTGTCGGTGCCCAGCGGCATAATCGACCCTTCGCCAAACTGTTTTTCGATGGCGGCCACGGTATGACGGAGCTCGTCGCTGCCGGCCAGCATACTCTCAGCTGGCGATTTTTTACCTTTGCCAGCCCCGCCGGTAGCCTTGTTGCCGCCGGCCTTGTTTTTGTCTTTTTTTGCCATGGTGTTTTTGGTCGCCAACGTCGTTCGTGTAGGAGTCGTTCTTGCTGGGGTCGATATTCCAGGAGTGCCGTTCCCGGTTGTGGTAGTCTCGGCGGTGGCCGTTTTAGGCGTGGTCGGTTTTGGAGTAGTCGCTGTTATCATTTCTGGCCCCTTTATCCAACAGTTTGATCTGAGTTGCAAGCGGCGGGAGTCGCCACCATGGATACTGTACGGCCGAATACTATATAGGTGTTCAGTAGTTGTCGCAAGAGGGATTTTTTAGCGGTATTTCTGGGGATTTTCGGTCGGATGGGTCCCCTACTCGTCGAAGAAGAGATGAATAAGTTCTTGCATAGAGCAAGTCGGGGACCTGTCGTTGATACGCGAATATCGCCCCGAAGGGCAACGCCGTGAACGACTTTTCTCCGGGAATTAGCCGTTTTGGCGATAGCCACGGTTCCCTCGCCGCAACCGTGGCTATCGCCAAAACGGCTAGCCCGCATATTTCATCCGTGTCTGCTCCGGCGTCCTAAGTCCTTCCATGGCTGCGCCGGTGTTTCGCTCCGCGATCCTCAGCGCCGTTTTTCCAGTCGACGGGGAAAACACGCCTGCGCAGCGCAAAGCTCACATGCCTTGCCATGAAAGTACTTGCCACTTGTACGATGACATGAAAATGGCCTCGCCGACCAAAGCTGCGCTTCGGTGCCCGAACGGATGAAATATCCGGGCTAGTTCGCTGATACATGTGGTGATGTGCCCGCTGATTTTTAGCTACCTGTCGTTTCTAGTGGCGCGCGTGAACACCTCCGCGCGCAACGCTGAACGTCGGGCGAACCAGGTGACGCCGACTGAAGCCGAGACCTGCCAGACCGAATCACCGGCCGTCAGCACTGTCAACAGAATCGTCCAGCGCCTTCACGCGAGCGAGCTCGTCATCGGTGAGCTGCAACTTCGAGGTGTAACGAGCGTCCCGCGGTTCTTCTTTGACCAGTTGCGAAAGGACCTGCCTCGACTCCTCGAGGAGCTTAACGGCCTCTTCCACTTGCTCGGCTTCGGCCTGCAGCTTGCCAGCGGCATGAAGGGCAACCGCCAGGTCGAGCCTGTATCACGGCATTGTTGCTGTTAAATCACGAAGCAGCTCGACCGCTTGCCGTAGTGATGGCTACATTAACAGCGGCGCGCGTCCCAGGACGTGATAAGTCGGCTGGCCTCGCTCGAGTTCACTGCCGAAGATAATGACCTCGTCCACCGTCATCACACCGGGGCCGATCGCTTTCGTCGTGCCAAGCTGTGCGGCTACGGCTTCTCCAGCGTGGCTGCCCTTGCTAACACGGCCGAGCGTGAGGTGCGGGACGTAGCGTCTCCGTTCCGGTCGAAAACCGACATCGGAGAGGCAATCTTCAATACGGGCCTGTAGCTGGCAGAGGGTCTCACTCCCCTCTTCAGCACCGAGCCAAATGGCGCGGGGACGCTCTGCAGACGGGAAGGCATCCAGCGAATCGGCCGTCAGCGAGAAGCAGGGAAACTCGGCAGCGACTTTGGCCACAGCCCGGCAAACCTCGAAAAGTTGCACGTCGCCCACGTCGCCCAAAAACTGTAGCGTCCAGTGCAAATTGTCAGGTGCGACCCAATTCACATTGTCGGCCAGAGGGCGAAGGCGCTTGATCGCGCCGAGCGCAAGGCCGTGGACTTCGTCCGCGGCTTCAATGGCGATGAAAGTTCGAGATTTGGACATCGGTTCAAAAGCTCAACATTCTACGATAGGCTTCCATGCGGCTTTCAATATCTTCGCGCGTAATTTCCTGCATCCGTTCCAAGCCAAAACCCTCAACGTTGAAGCTGGCGGTGAGAGTGCCGTAGGCCATGGCTGTTTTCAGCGTGATGGGTTCGAAGTTGTCTTTTTCGGAGAGATAGCCCATCATGCCGCCGGCAAAGCTGTCGCCAGCTCCCGTGGGGTCGACCACCTTTTCGGTGGGGAAAGCGGGCATCACGTAGGTTTCGTGTTCGCTAAAGAACATCGCCCCATGCTCGCCTTTTTTGATGACAACAAACTTAGGACCCATCGCGCGCACTTGATGACCAGCAGCCACCAGATTTTCTGTGCCGGTTAGTAATTTCGCTTCGCTGTCGTTCAGCACCAAACCATCGATTTCAGTCAGTAGCTTATCGAGGTCTTCACGTGCCGTGTTGATCCAAAGATCCATCGTGTCGGCCACGGCAAGCTTGCGTCCGGGAACCTGTGAGAGCACTTTCATCTGGACGGCCGGCACTCCGTTGGCGAGGAAGACGTACTTTGCGCGGCGATAGTCCTCCGGCAAAACGGGGTCGAATTCGCCGAAGACGTTGAGTTCGACAGCCAGCGTATCGCGGTCGTTCATGTTGTCGTGATAGCGACCCGTCCAGGTAAACGTCTTGCCGTCTGCGACGGTGAGCAGGCCGGCTGTGTCGATATTTCGGGAGTTCAAAAGTTCGGTGTATTCGGCTGGCCAGTCGGCGCCGACCACACCCATCAAATGAACACTGGTGAAGAAACTAGCCGCATAGGAAAAATGCGTGGCGGACCCGCCTAGTAGGTTGTCGCGCCGTTCGTTAGGAGTTTCGACATTATCTATAGCAACCGAACCAACAACAACCAAAGACATAGGGATTCCCGCTGACATGGAGAGTGAGCAAAACCGTAAAACCAAACAAGAATCGACGATTATGCCCCTGAAGGCTACTCGATCGCAAGGGGACGCTTAGCGAATTCGCATTGACGAGACGAATATCAGGGGATACGATCCCCGCCGATTCTCGGCCGCGGGACTGCGAGCTGAAGCATAGCTCAATCCTAGTGAGACCCATCGTATGAGTGCGTTTGCCAAAGTCGAAGCGGTGTACGAAAAATTCGGAGCCGAGGAACCCTTCTATGCGGTTCTGAGTTACGACGAATATAAGCAAGACAATCTCGATGCGGAGCAGTTTTTTCGGACAGGGGAAGAACTTATCGGCGAGCGTCTACAGGCGATCGTCGACTATCCTCTCGAAATAGACCCCGCGCGCGCTTTGGATTTTGGCTGCGGTGTGGGGCGTCTCACCAATGCACTGGGACGCCATTTTGAGGAGGTGATCGGCGTCGATGTCTCATCGACCATGATCGAAAACGCCAACAAGCTACGTCGCAGCGAAAACTGCACTTTCGTCGTCAACAAACAACAGGACCTGTCCCTGTTTGGCGATGACCATTTCAGCTTTATCTATAGCGACATTACCATCCAGCACATTCCTGTCCCCGCTTCGGAGAATTACATCCGAGATTTTTTACGGATTTTAAAACCGGGTGGCTTGGCCCTCTTTTTAATTCCGGATGGGCCCTTGCACTTACAGGGTTCATTGCCGGCACGCGTCGACAAGTTTTATCGCGAACAGTTCAGGCCGTTTTACAAACGCATTCGCGGGAAGCGCGAAGTGCAGATCCATCGCCTAGCTCAGCAGCGCGTCACGCAACTCGTTTCTCAGAGCGGCGGCAAGCTGCTCCGTGTTGAACCCCATTCTCGCTGGGCGAACCGCCCCAAGCGGTACAAGCCACTCTATTATTGGGTGATGAAGTAGCGACTTGGTCGTGAGTTTGCCAGCGACTGGACTCGAGAATTACGCTGAAACACTGAAGCTGGGCAGATTGGCCGACGGCAAGATCGAGACGAGCAGTCGCTGACCCTCCAAGGGATCCAAGCCAGTTTCTTGGAGCATGGTGGCTTGCAGGACTTCGATCGGCATCATTTTGAGTAGCGGCGAAGTCAACAGTTGCTGCGGCCTGGCAGAGACAACCACGCAGGCCCCCGGTAAACAATAGGGGAGCTCTGTTTGCTCGACCCGAGGCAACTGGGCCCGTGGCGATTGGGCGTAAACATTCAGAGCTGGAGTTGCTGCCGTGACAAAGGTCATCAACCAGTAGAATGAGCGGAATCCTCAGTTGCGCGCAGAGATCATCGCAAGCTCCTAAAAAGAGGCAGCAGTGGAGCTGCTTAGCTTATGTCGGCTAACCGGACGGGTCAACAGAGTGGCCCAGTTTCCCAGGGCCGATCACTTATTCACCTTGGCCCAAGTATCGCGCAAAGTCACGGTACGATTAAAGACCGGTTTACCCGCTGCCGAATCGACTGGATCGACGAAGAAATATCCAGTGCGCTCAAACTGAAAGTGGCTACCCGGTTCTGCCGCGCCCAGTGCAGGTTCAAGCTTGGCGTCCCTGAGAACTTCGACGGAATTTGCGTTGAGATTATCGAGGAACGTACCGCCCTCGGCAATTTTGTCGGGATTTTCCACACCAAATAGATGGTCGTACAACCGTACCTCCGCACTGTGTGCGTGGGCCGCCGAGACCCAGTGAATCGTACCCTTCACTTTACGCCCATCGGGCGCGTTGCCCCCTTTGGTCTCGGGGTCGTACGTGCAGCGCAGTTCCACGACATTGCCCGCGTCGTCTTTCACGGTGTCGATACAAGTGACGAAATACGCATACCGCAGTCGCACCTCGCGGCCGATCGACAAGCGGAAGAATTTCTTGGGCGCGTCTTCTAAAAAATCGTCGCGCTCGATGTACAACTCGCGCGAGAAGGGCACGGTGCGGGTCCCCATTTCTGGCCGCTGAGGATGATTGGCCGCCTCAAGCTGTTCGACTTCGCCCTCGGGGTAGTTTTCGATCACCAGCTTCAGTGGACGCAAGACGCCTGCTACTCGTGGAGCATGCTGGTTAAGGTCTTCGCGAAGCTCGTCCTCAAGCCAGGCAATTTCAATCGTGCTGTTTTGCCGGGCAACTCCGATCCGGTCGCAAAAAGAGCGGATCGCTGCCGAGGTATAGCCGCGACGACGCAGCCCACGGATGGTTGGCATGCGCGGGTCGTCCCAGCCGCTCACATGTTTTTCCGAAACCAGCTGGAGTAGCTTGCGCTTGCTCATTACTGTGTGCGAAAGATTAAGCCTGGCAAATTCGATTTGCTGTGGGTGATGAATACCCAGCGATTTACAAAACCAGTCGTAAAGCGGGCGATGGTTTTCGAACTCTAATGTGCAAATCGAATGCGTGATCCCTTCGAGCGAATCGCTTTGGCCATGCGTAAAGTCGTACGACGGATAAATGCACCAGTTGTCGCCCGTGCGATGATGAGCGGCGCGCTTAATGCGGTACATCACTGGGTCGCGCAGATTGATGTTCGGCGAGGCCATGTCGATTCTGGCTCGTAGGGTGCGCGCCCCATCAGCAAACGCGCCCGCTTTCATCTGTTCGAAGAGTGTCAAATTTTCGTCGATGCTTCGCTTTCGATAGGGAGATTCTTTGCCTGGTTCAGTGAGCGACCCGCGATATTCGCGCATGGCTTCGGCATCGAGATCGCAGACGTATGCTTTGCCGTCTTGGATCAATTGCACAGCCCAAGCATAAAGCTGCTCAAAATAGTCGGAAGCAAAGAATAAGCGATTCTCCCAGGCGGCTCCCAGCCAGCGCACATCGTCCATGATCGAATCGACAAACTCTTGTTCTTCTTTCGCCGGATTGGTGTCATCAAACCGCAGATTGAACTTGCCGCCGTACTCGCGCGCCAGCCCGGCGTTCAAACAAATGCTTTTCGCGTGTCCAATGTGCAGGTAGCCGTTGGGCTCCGGCGGAAAACGCGTTTGGACGTCGCGATCATTTTTACCGGCTGCCCGGTCGGCATCGATGATCTGTTGGATGAAGTTTCGCGAAGGGCCCCTGTCATCGGTACCCCTGTCATCCGGGCTATCGTCGCCGCGGGCGGTCGAATCTGCGGGCGATTTAGGCGGCGTCGGCATCGAAGTGTCTCGTGAATACGTTAGAAAGGAACAGCGACTGAGCAAGGCAGCGCTTAAACGACTAATTCTACAAATCCATTGCGACGTAAGATAGACGACTTAATCAGCCCTTTTCGGCTGGCCGGGGTTCGCAGATCTAACCTAAGCACCATTGCAATTGGACTTCTGCAAAGACACAATGCCGAAACCACCTGAAAGCATCCGATCCAGGATTTCGTTAAAGGAATTAATCATGCTAGTTACGAATACCGAAACCATCGCGGGCTATCACATAACCGAGATCAAAGGGTTGGTTCAAGGCAACACCGTTCGGGCCAAGCACGCCGGACGCGATATTGCGGCTAGTTTCAAGAATCTCATCGGTGGTGAATTGAAAGGCTACACGGAATTGCTGACCGAATCGCGCCGCCAAGCGGTAGAGCGGATGCTTGCACAAGCTGAGCAATTGGGGGCCAATGCCGTTGTCAACGTTCGATTCACCACGAGCGCCGTCACTGCGGGAGCGGCCGAGCTCTATGCCTATGGTACGGCAGTTGCCGTGCAGGCTGCTTGAATTTTGACGTCACGAATTTTGACTGTCACGCAAAGCCGTTTTAATCTTTTGGGGTAAGGCATATGACCTCGCTATTTATCTTCTTGGTTCTGATCGTGGCGGGTTTCACTTTTGGCAAGCTTGCCGAGCGGCGGCATTTGGCGAGTCTTGAGTCGCGCGAAGCTGAGAATGGTTTTTTTCTGGTCACCCAGCTGAAAACGTTTCCTAACTTGGTGTCGGGGAGCCAGGCACCGCAGATTGTGATTGCCGAGACCGTCGTTGCCAGTGACTACTTTAAGACTTTTTTGGCGAGTCTCAGGCGGCTATTTGGTGGCGAAGTACGGAGTTTTCATTCGCTTTTAAGCCGGGCTCGGCGTGAAACTACGCAGCGCCTTGTTGAGCAAGCGCAAGCACTGGGCTACAACGCGATTTGTAACTTGCGACTGGAGACGGCCGACGTCGGAGGTAGTACCGCAAGCAAGAAGGGCGCTGCGATGGTTGCTATTCTCGGCTGCGCGACTGCCTATCACCACGATGATACCACAGCCTAGCGACGGTTCTTTATGGCGAAGCCTAACCGCGAGCACGGCATTGAACATGAGCCACACATGCAGCCGGCTGGGCATGAGCTCGACCCTAGCGAAATTCAAGCCGAACAATTGCTCAACTCGGAGCGCCAAAAAGAATCGGATGCCGATCGGGTAGAACATGGCGTTTGGGAAGAGCCGGCTTTGTCGCCCGATCTTGCGGGCTCTCCTCAAGAGAATCAGCTAACGTACGCTCGTTGGTTAGAGTCTTGTATCGAGCGAACAACAATTCTGCAGAGCATGCGAACGACGCTGCTGGTGGCATTGGCAGCGGGGCCTTGGGGAATATTGGGTGCCGTTTGGGCCTCGCTGCATGGCTTTGGGTGGCAAGGTCTGGGGTCGAATGGCATTGGCCTAATGGCCGTGTTAGTCTTCGGTCCCGTCACCGAAGAAGTGGTGAAGGTCTCCACCGCTTGGTGGGTCGTAGAAAAGCGCCCTTACCTGTTTCAAACCATGCCCCAGATTCTTTTCTGCGCTGCCTGTGGTGGATTTGCCTTTGCAGGAATCGAGAATCTGATCTATTTGTATGTCTATGTGCCTGAGCACACGCTCGCATTCTTGAAGTTTCGTTGGACTGTTTGTGTCGGGCTGCACGTTGCCTGTTCGCTTGTCGCTGGAGTCGGCCTGGCGCGCATTTGGGACAACGCCATACGTAACCGTCAGCGTCCCAAATTGGCATTGGGCATCCCTTGGCTCGTCATCGCAATCACAGGCCATGGCCTCTACAATCTGTCGGTTTCCCTAGCCGAGTTGGCGGGCTGGCTGGATTTTTTACACGAGCCGGCCAGCTGACATGAACCCGCGAGGCTGAGCAGGCAGTTTCATTTCCGGGGCAAGCCAAACGCTGTATCTCTGGGGGCAAGCCAAAATTTTCGGATTGCTGGGGATCGATTTCGGCGGTGCGTGCTCTGTGTGCTGGCATGCGACCGAAAAGATTCATTTGACCCTGGGGCTTCGAGGGAAGCCCAGCGCGGCTCCATCAAAGTACGAGCGCCAGGACCACGGCGAAAATACCAACCAATCCCAGTGCCACAAACCACCAGGGCCAACCTGCTAATCCAGCCGAAGAAAAATCGAGATATTCACCACAGGTTGGACAGCACTCGGAGTCCTCGTAAACGTCTGTTCCGCAAGCAGGGCAAGGGAGCGTTTCGGCGTAGTCTTCGTCTTCCGCCTCGTCCGGCTCAGGGTATTCCCACTCTTCGAGCGGCCGATGGTCCATGTCAGAGGTCGCCTTCTTCTTTCACCAGGAGCGCCTGGTGCAGGCTATCCATTAGCTCTAAGAAATGTTCGGGCGATTTGGGCAATTGGTCCGGATATTGGCTGATGATCAACTGTCCGCTCGAAAGATACAGCTCTCGGCAGTCGCCCAATAGTTGGCGAAAGTGCGAGGGGAGATCAGGAAAGTCGAAAGTGCTCATGGCCCCCATTATCGAGTCTCGGCCACCGAGGGCAAGAGAGTAGGAGATCCTAGACAAGTCCCTTCCGCACTGCCCACACGGCAGCTTGGGTGCGGTCGGAGACGCCGACTTTGCGGAGAATGTGTTGGACGTGCTCTTTCACTGTTTCGTAGCTGATGGAGAGCGCTAGGGCGATTTCTTTGTTGCTGAGACCCAGGGCAAGCTGCTTGAGCACTTCACTCTCGCGCCGGGTGAGCGGGACTTCGAGATCGACCGTCACGCGGGGCGTTGAGAGCGCGCCCGTGACGCGGCGGAGTTCTTCGCGAGTCCAAATCGACTCGCCGGCTGCCGCACCACGAATGGCTGTGAGCAGCTCGTCCTTGGAAACGGTCTTGACCAAAAAACCGACTGCGCCCAAGGCAACGGCACGGGCGACGTAAGTCGGATTGTCGTAGGCACTGAACATCAAGACCGGCAGCTCCGGCAGCTCAGCTCGCAAACGGCCTAGGCAAGTGATGCCGTCGCTCACAGGCATGCGCACATCGAGCACCACCAAATCAGGGCGATGTTCGAGTGCAAGTTTCAGCGCCTGGGCGCCGTCGGCAGCTTCGGCGACAATTTTCATCTCGCTGGCATCGACCATACTGCGTAAACCCGCCCTGACAACGGCGTGGTCATCGGCAATGAGAATGCGAATGGCCATAATCCACCTTACTCCCCAAAAGATTGCGGGAAACCGCCCCTCTCTGCCTCTAAAATAACACCGAAAGAATGGGGGGGGCAATGGGCGAGTTGGGAATTCCTTGAATAAGGCAATTCGAGAGCAGGCCAGTCCGCTTTATTTTTCG
>Ga0115002_10001290_pt1 | contig 34571 bp, 24 predicted proteins | sample ArcticOcean_MG_C_8_FD_89576 | JGI IMG/M metagenome (GOLD analysis project Ga0115002, IMG submission 89576) | Marine microbial communities from western Arctic Ocean - ArcticOcean_MG_CB11_86 | ecosystem: Environmental > Aquatic > Marine > Oceanic | place: Arctic Ocean: Canada Basin | collected... | reverse complement strand
TTTCTAAACGCTGATAAGCGACTGCCAAACGGTCCAGAAACAAAAGTTGCATTGGCGGATTACCTGACAAACGCTGACTTTGTTCCAGTGTTGTTTCCAGCAACTCCATGACTTGCTCCCAGTCTTCGGTCATGATGAGTGATGCGCTTAAACCGTCTACCAGAAAAAGGTGTCCAGGAAACTGAACCAATCCCTGCTGGAAAATTTTCTGGGCTTCCTGCTCTTTAGCATCATAACGCAGTAGATCCCCGACAAGACGATGCGCGTAACCCTGGCTTTCTTTACGTTCAAGGTAGGGTTGACTTATTTCCAGTGCCTCTTCATACTTTCCAACACGGCTTAAAGTCAAAGCATGCAGGTAAACAACTTCCCAATTTCCTGAAAGAACTTCTAACAACGGAGTTGTGACTTTCAGGACTGAACGGTACTTGCTCTGTTGATAAAGCACCCTCGCCAGGGAAAAATGTATAGAAGGCGAATCATGAACTAAAATTGCCTGTCGCAGCAGTTTTTCTGCTTCTGCATAATTACCGCGGCTTTTATACAAATCTGCCTGCAACTGCAGTGCTTCAGTATTCAACGGATGTTTTTCCTGTATACGCTTTAACTGCTTTTCAACGACAGATAACTCGCCTTTCATCAGTTGTCTACGTAAAAACAACAGTTGAAAAGAAGGATTGGCGGAGTCTAATTCCAGTGCTCTACCGATCGCTAAATCTCCCTGCAGATAATCACCTTGTCGAAACAGAATTGAGGAGCGCAGATAATGTGCTCTGGAAAGACGCGGGTTAATTTCCAGCCCACGAGTTAACCAAGTAAGTGCATCTTCTAAAAATCCCTTGCGTAATAACTGTACAGCCAAACCCATGATCGCATCCACGTTTTTAGGCTGCTGTTCAAGAATAGTTTGAAAAAGTAACCGAGCTTCTTGTTCCTGCTCCTGATGTAAAAGCAAATATGCTTCAATCAGTTGTTCTTCTGTTGACAATGAACTTTTTGTTCTCAGTTGAACGAGTAAAGCCTGCGCTTCCGGCCATTGCTGCTGTGCGAATTTAATCCGGAGTAATTCCCGCTGAATCGGCCCGTAGTCCGGAAACTGATTTAACATTTCTTCCGCGAGAGTCTGGGCATAATAGTAACTGCCCTGAAGCGAATATGATTGAACTCTCAGCAGCAGAGCTTCTTTGTTCTTAGGCTCCAGTTTCAACAAAGTATCGAGAGTACGTATTGAACCCTCGAATTCACGTTGGCGCAAATAAATACGTGCGAGATGGTAAAGCGCTTCTACATAAAGCCGATCAATTTGCAGTGCCTGCTCCAATGAGGAAATAGCTCTGCCGTCATCATCAATCTTCTCATATGTTGCTGCCAGTTTCAAATAGGCAGAAACACGTTCCGGTGAAATCCTGACTGCAATCGCCAATTCTGTAATTGCATCTCCATAACGTTCAAGGGCAAAAGCTATGCTACCCAGCAACTCATAATAACTTGAGTTAAAAGGATCAAAACGCGTGGCTCGTCGTGCATGCTTTTCTGCTGATTCGTAATTTTTGAGAAAATAATAAGATCTAGCTAAATTGTAATGCGCGTCTACATTTTTCTCTTCACTTTCAAGAATTGCCTTTTGCTCCTCAAGATAACTCTTTACATTATCATTGGTGAGCAACAGTTGCTGAATGTTTTTACCGTTTTCAGTACATGCTGAAAAAAGAAAAAGGCTTAACAGAAATAATAAGTAGAAATTAACAAATCTCACAAGTCAATCAGCAGGAGTGAAATCAGCGTTTTCGCTGAAAATTTTACCATAAATTTTAATTTCCGGCAGATGAACGCTGATTGTTTCGGATGCTGAACTTTCATTTCCAAAACGATCAACCAACCGTAATTGATATAACCAAGTATCCGCATTTTGGCCTCGCAAATCAACATAAAACGGGAGTTTAACTGATGAGTTGTCCGGGTGATGGTCTTTCAATTGCTGTCGAATGACTTGATAAATCTGTAATTTAAGTTTGTCAAGGTAGTAGTTATTTGGGCTGGATTTGCTGTTAATTGGAGTTTCCGGCCATTTTTCTCCCCTAAGTATACGGTAAAGATTTACTGGAAAATTCTGCTGTTCTGCAAAATAACTTCCCTGTCCATGAAGACGTTTTAATCCTTTATCAGTAATTTGCGGCCAAGAGATCCTCATGATAAAAGTCCTGGCACGTGTTTCCGGTTGTATGTCAGGCAAGTTAGGTTCTGAACCATCAGTCTCAGTTTTTTTCCGCGGTTGCAGTTTAACAGGATCATCGTCAAGTATAATTTTTTTTGTCAAAACTACTTTTCCAAAAGCAAACCGTAGAGTTTGTTTTTCATCCTCAATTTGGATTATTTTCAAGTTTGGAGCAGGCACTTTTGGGAACAGCTTATTTTGTCTGAATTTAACTGTTTTCACTGCAGATAGAATTTCATCATCAGGACCAACATGACTTAGTTCGAATTGCTGCAAATACAAATCATTGTCTGGGAGCGCTGAATAATAATACCAATGATTACCCTCACGTATAATTGACTTACTTGAAAATAATATCCGTAAAGGTGGCAGTTCCTCAGCATCACAAGCAGGACATTCGAGAGGTATTTTCGACTCCTTCAGCAGATAATACTCCTGCATTTCCGGAATTTCAGCATATTTATTTAAGACAGCAGACCGTTCTTTTTCATTAATAACCCAGGATAATCGTAGACGCTCACCACGCTGCTGGACTTTAAAATCACTAAATGTTGATTTTTGTTTTATTTCAGGAAGATTACGCGGAGTGGTGCGTAAACCGCAAGAGGCCAACCATCCGGAACTAATCAGTAAGTAAAAGTAAAATAAATTTCGACAAAGAAAGTAGCTGCGGAAATTCATTGATCAATAGCCATGTGCTAAGTCAACCAAGTTTAACAGTTGTCTTCCGGAAACGGCTCGTTTGTAGTTTTCGAGAATTTGCGGTGCAACCGACTCCGCAGGAGTGGAACAGGAATTGTGAGGAGTTATCAGAATTTTTTTGTGTTTCCGGAAAGGATGTTCTTCCGTAAGAGGTTCTATCCGGAACACATCTAGGCAGGCACCTGACAACTGCCCCTCATCTAATAAAGGGATAAGATCTTCCTCCACAAGTGTCTGTCCTCGGCCTACATTTATCAGATATGCCCCACGTTTCAGTTTTGAAAGCGTCTCAGTATTCAACAAATCAGCTGTTTCAGTAGTCAGTGGAAGTAAATTGACGAGATAATCCGTTTTTTGCAACATTTCAGTTAACCCGTCATTTCCGGAAAAACTGCTCACGCCTTCAACTTGTTTGAGAGTTCTGCTCCAGCCGGAAACATCAAATCCCATTTTTAAAAAAACTTTCGCTGCAGCCTGTCCCAAATAACCCAAACCAAGGATGCTCAGTTGATTACCAGGATGCCGTGCCGCAATTCCCCATTCAATGTAATCCGGATTTTCGGTATGCTGCAGTAATTGCCGTCTCTGTAAAAGTACAACCGCCAACAGATATTCACTCATCCACTCAGCCATTGTTTCATTAGTTAAACGTACAAGCGGTACACCTTCAGGAAGTTTGCTGTCCGCCAGCAATCCGTCCGCTCCGTGGCCGTATGAAGAAATGGCTTTTAAATTAGGAAAATTAAGTAAAAGACCTTCCGGATGATTCCAGACTACCGCAAACTCTACTTCATCCGGATTTTGTGCATTTTCATGTCCAGTAACTATTTCCAACCGCGGCTCAAGATCCAGGAGTGCAGAGCTCAAAGCTTGAGGACCCATTGATTCCGGAAGACTTATCAGTAGCGACATATAACTTTCAGCTAAAACAATTTAATTCGGGAGATTCGCGGTAAAACTTATTCTAAGACAAATACAGGTTTTATCTCTTTCAGCAGTTCTATTATCTTTTTTCTGTCATTATTGAGTCGTATCATCTCAGTCACCCAATGTAAGACTTGTTTTACGGTTTCTGGGGGAAAGCCGAGTTTGCCGCAAATTGATGTCAGCATATTAACTTCTGAGTTTTTGACTTTACCATCAGCAGCAATGACCATCCCCAATAAAAAGAAGAACTGTCCTGCATGTTCACGGTCAGTGGTTAATTCCCCTAGTTCAACACTTTCACTCTTTTTAATTGATTCAATCAGTTCACCACGCTTTTCATCATTCTCAATCATCATGATTGCATCTTTGAAAAATCCTTTTTCTTCAGAGACCAATTGTTTGTCCGCAATTAAAATATTCACAATCGCACTTGCCAGCCAGACTTTTCCTTCTTCACTTATATTGTTAACATATTCCGGAATTAATCGATATTCTGCGATTGAATTTATTGATCCATCCATTGCGATACTCCTTGAAAAAAATCTATTAAAATTTTATGAAATGCAAAACTCTCAACAACATGACTTTATCCTTCCAAATAAACTGAAAATTCCGGAAGCTAACCCCTATTACTTGCTCACAGCATCGCAAAGGGAGAGCATCTTGTCAAGAATGTCTTGACCATGTTCGCAAAAAAGAGCTTTTTTAATTATTTGTTTTCTACAATAAATTTGACTTCTACACTTTAAAATAGACAATTTCATGGCTACTTCCGCTAGTCAACTACAGGCAGAACTTCTGCAGATAGAACTTGCCATTGAGTTAGATCAGGGAAAAAGAGTCTCTGAGGTAGCAGAAAAATTTGGGGTTACAATTGCTGTTGTCAAAGCTGCTGCAAAAAAAAGTGGATCTGCAGAACCGAACATAAGGAAAATAAAAACAAGAAGGTTTTCTGAAGCGGAACAGACAGTTCTAGTTGAAAGGATAGCAACCGGAGAAGCAATGGAAGATATTGCTGCAGAAGCAGGAATAACAGTTAGTACAATCCGGCGCTGGTGTAAAAAGCTCGGAGTTAGTGCTCCCAGAAATATCGGACAGATTAGTCTTGCTGAACAGAGAGAAATCAGGGAACTGCTGGAAGAACAAAATCTGCAGGAGATTGCTCGAGCATATAACATCAGCCGGGACGCAGTTGAGGAATTGAAAGAACCGCTGCACAGCATGCTTGATGCAGAAACACTGAGTTATTTATTTGAACTGCTGCGTGAACGTCCGCGTGCATCAGATAAAATACTTTGTGGAATTGCCAAAGAAGCAGGACTTGAAATTCCGGAAAGTGCTGTGGGTTCTTACAGGAAAAGGCTTAAAATGCTGGATTTGATTTAGGAGCCAAACTGGTTCTGCTGACCATCCATGCTCCTCAGTAGAGCAGCAATTTCGTTGAGTTCACGAATCTGGGGCAAATCCGTATTGCCTTTAACCGCAGAAGACTGGTTAAATTTATCTGCTGCGCTAATCACAGATTGTGACTGTTCGGTGTTAACTTTGTTCTCATTTGGTTCAGAAATTTTGACGATCTTAATTACGGCTTCACTACGTAATCCTTTCAGCATATTTATTACGTCAGTAACGCCGATACGTCTCTGCGGATCTACTTGAAGGCTGACACCGTTTTCTGTAACCATTTCACAGTTGTTGAGTTATGGTGATAAATGAGGTTCCCTTGAGAAATACTCGCAAAGTTCATACCACAACACTTAAAAACTTTTTTAACTTTGCTCATTCAGCAAAAATTTAAAGTTTTTAACATTTCAAAGTCCTCATTCATAAAACAAAATTTGCAGAAGAAAAGCTAAATGCTGCCTCATTTTCAACTGCTAAATCACGGCAGACAGTTTTGCGGACAAGCATAAAGCGTTTTAAATTTTGCAATTGAAGAAATCAGTTCACCCGCCGAATTACCGGCATCATGATCCTTGCCGCTCATTCTTAAAATCAACTTACGTTGCTTTGATGGTCGCAGCAAACTGTTTACAACATCCAGAATGTCTTCACGTGTAAGTTCTTCCAGAGCTCTTATTTCTTTGCTGTTGGAATCAAATTCCGCATTTTGTTCAAACGCAAGTGTAAACAATCGTGCGGCTTCTGCAGTTACGGAAGTTGTCTTCTGCAGTTTACTGTTCAGAACAGATCTTTTTATTTTGTTAAGTTCTGCAGCAGGCAGTTTCTTTAAGCTATCATTGAACTTTTCGAGAAATGCATCCATCCGCTGCTCCAGAGTTTCTGTATTGTACTCACCAGACTGAATTATAAAAATGAGACCTAATGTTTTTTCTAGGACAGTCATACCGGAATTTACAATATAACCCAGTTGCTGACTGGTACGCAGATCATTATAAAACTGGGGTTGCATCAGGTTGTCGATAACCATTAATTCAGCCTGCAATTTAGGACTTCGCTGTCCAACCTGAACTTCAGTCACCACAGCAGAATTTTCAACCTGCATTTTACGTGTGAAAGTATGTGAATCTCCTGCATTAATCTGACGCACAGAGTTTACAAAACGATCTGCTTCTGCTAATGGTTTAGCCGCTAATTTTTTAAGCAGCACTTCCGCAGCCTCACTCACAGTTTCAGCACTAAGATTCCCGTATGCCAGTCCTTCAATATAAATTCTGTTGTATAGTTTAGCCGCAAAATTTTTCAAATCTTTCAGTTTTATTTTTTTAATTTCTTTTTCATAATCCATAATTGAAAATTTTCTGCCTTCCAGCAGCAAACTTCGATAATAAAATGCCTGCTGATAAGGTTGCTGGAAATGAAAATTTTGATAGCGACGCAGCCGAACTTCCTTGAGAGTGTTAAAGGTTTTTTGATCAATTGATATTTTTTTCAACCGACCTGCTACAGTTTTAACCAGCTCCTGAATTCTGTCGGAGTATCCGCTGAAAGTCAGGTTTATGCCTACCTTGTCAACGTTGATACCGTATTCCAAACCTGCGAGACGGACTGGATAACCGAATTCATTGAAACCTTCACGGATGGCGTCAGTATAAAGTTGTGACAGGACTGCATTTCGCGGTGAAGAATAAACTTCTGTTGAATTTATCCTGAACGTCATTTGTGCTTTTGGAGTCTCAAATCGATAATCCTGCTGAAACCAAATTTTTCCAAATTCATCATCCCGTAATATCTGCGGGTTACCCAATGCATGTTTCCGCAACAGTTCCCTCAATGATTCCGCGTAGTTTGCCTGAGGCGGAATATCCACTGCAGTCAGCATCTCGTTCCAAGACCCCCACAATTCCCCCTGTGCGCTTTCCAGACGTTTTAGCACTCCATCACTCAGACTCTCCTTCCGTAGCCCTACAAGCGATTGATGAGTAAGCTGAAGCACACCTTTATAATCCAGCACCTCCAGACTTTCCGGCAGGTATGGATTTGATTCCGGAAGTTTCAAAGCAGAATTCATTTTTGAGTTACGCCACTTATTCATCCATTTTGGCTGGCTGTAGCTGAGCGAATACTCAACGCCATAGAATTCTTCCTTTTTGCTTGTTTTGACTTTACGTGCAGCCAAGACCGCCAGCATATTTTGCGGAGTCAGATTGTAAAGCAGACTGTCAAAAATACGTGGCTTAAATTCAGTGATAATGTATGGAGCAACTTCTAATGTACGCATCGGGTAGTACATCATCAGCGTTGAAAAAACATTTACCAGAGATGTCCCTTCAGGTTTTTCAGCAAAATTGTAGTCTATTTCAGACATCAGTTTTACTTCATCATAAACATAACGTGGTAGACCTGTATTCCGCAGCAACCGCAAATATTGAAAAACATTGCGGATGACTTTTGAGTAATTTTTGAGACCTTTAGCTGTAAGTTGAATATTTACATCAAAACTCGAAAATGATTTGTTTGAAGCGCCTCCTCCTGCAGACAAAGCTGTTGCGAGGTCTTCACGTTTCAGTAGCGAAAGCAAACTGCCCTGGCCTTCATGTCCAAGCAGAAAACCCAACATTCCCAAAGGTTGACTTTTGTAATAATGTAAAGTGCGTGATAAAGGAAACATCAAGGTTAAGGAACGTGTATCCTTGATGGTTTTAACCTGCATTAAGCGAAACCGCGGATCAGGTTTCATATATTTCGCAGAAACACGATTTTCCAGCAGATTGAGGTTCTTCACAGTTGCAAAACGCGGAGCGACTAGGTTTTGCAAAGTATCCAGATCCTGAGGCCCTGCTACAGCCAACATCATCTGGTTACTGGAATAGTGTTTACGGTAAAAACCAAGCAGTTCTACCCTGCTGACTCCATCCAGTGTTTCCATCGTTCCTGTGGCAAAATGCCTAGCTGGATGTCCTTCTTCATATGCTTTACGTTTTACCTGGAATATTCTACGGAAATCATTCGGAATATTTTTTGAGTGTTCAGACTCAATGGCTCTTTTTTCACGTTCCACCAAATCCGGGTTAAACAAAGGTGCTAGAAAAAATTGTGAGAATCGGTCCAAACCTTCTTCAAGATATTCCGGATCAATTTCGAAGTGATAATTTGTACGGTCATCTGCAGTATAGGCATTGCTGAAGCCATCATGCGTTGAAACAAATTTCTGATAGCTGCCTTCATCAGGATATTTTTCTGTTCCCAAAAAAAGCATATGTTCCAGAAAATGTGCCAGTCCGAAACGTTCCGCAGGATCGCTCATTGAACCAACCCCGACTGTCAGTGAAGCAGCACCCCGCTGCAGGGTTGGATCAGAAATAAGCATGACTTTCATTTGATTCGGCAGCAGAAAACGACGATACTGACGTGAAGGATAACGTGAATCGGTATTGTCTAGACCTCCGCCTATAACTGAAGTAGAGATTCCTGTTAAAAAAGATAGTGTTAAAAATAGAGTCAGAATTTTACGCATGATTAATTTCTCTTGCTTGAAAAGTTGTCAGTTGTCTGCATTAATACATTTCATTTTGGGAATATTTGCAAAAAAACGCAATTTGAAAGAAAGTGTTTTTGTATTGACTATCAAAGCACTCAGCTTAGGATACTTTATGCTTTTTAATTTTTTCTCTGTTCACACATAGGCCTGAACCAATTTGAAAGTTTGATTTTCGGCAGTCATTTTGGACAGATCTGCAACCAGTACGATAAAGATAATGAAGGCCATCATGCTGTCTTTAGAATTGTTTTCCGGTTTGCAGGACTGAATTTGAGTTTGCACATTCCGCAGTAGCCCGACTTGCGTTCAGTAACAGACTGTACAGAACAGATAAATTATTTTTGCTGGCCTCGTAAAAACTCTGAACTCCATAATTTGTCATTTCGACAGAAGAGAGGAATATTAATTATATTGGTGCTTAACATTATATAAATTTATGGCTTCGCTCATAATTACACGTTTTTGTGACTTATTACGAATGCTTCATATTTTGGCATGTTTCAAATCACTTAGCTTACCACTAAGAAATTTTCATAATTAATCTCTGATTTACTAAAATTAAAGACTTTACAGCAACAGCTTTTTACAAATACAACTTCAATCAAACACATAAAATAAACCATGGAAAATAAAGAATATTTGACACGTGTTTCAGAATTATTCGAAAGGGTCGAGGAAAAACTTGACGAGTTAGAAGACGACATTGACTTTGACCCAACACCGGACAAGCTGATGGTTAGTTTTGAAAAAAATAATAAAAAAATCGTGATAAACACCCAGAGAGCAATCCAGGAAATTTGGCTGGCCGGAAATTCAAGAGGCTGGCATTTTCAATTTCAGCCGGAAAAAGAAATCTGGTTCGCAAATGCTGAACAGGAAGAATTTTACCAATGTTTAGCGAATCTGCTTTCAGACAATCTGGGAAAGGTAGTTTCTTTCAACTAGGGGCCTGTACTGAACCGGCTGTTGAATTTTTACTACTATTTTCGGTAGTCTCCTGATTTTCCACCAGTTTTTTCCAGCAGACAAATCGATTCAATTTCCATACTTTTGCTGACTGACTTGCACATATCGTAAATTGTCAGTGCTGCTACAGATGCGGCAGTAAGTGCTTCCATCTCAACACCGGTGCGTCCGCTAGTTTTTGCTGTAACTTTGATAAATGCATATTCACCCTCCAACTCAATATCAACATCAACTCCTGAAAGCGGCAAAGGGTGGCACATCGGAATCAGCTCTGAAGTCCGCTTTGCTGCCTGAATAGCTCCAATAACCGCTGTTTGCAGAACAGGACCTTTTTTTGTGCTTCCTGATTCTTTCAAGAGTTCGGAGAGTTCATGTCCCAACTTAATCCGCGCCAGAGCGACCGCAGTACGTTCAGTTACTTTTTTTTCTGAAATATCGACCATCCGTGGTACATCACCTCCGGAAAGGTGGGTAAATTCTTTCTTGGCTTGTGTCATTAGAATGCGCTGGAACAGGTGAGTTTTATTTTTGCCGTGCTTTAAAAGGAGTCCAGCGCGAATCGAGCAAAATTTGGGCAGGCTGAAAATCTGCTTTGTAATTCATTTTGGGTGAGTTCTCTACCCAATATCCTAAATATAACCAGCGTATATCGAGAAAGCGGGCATATTCAATTTCATAAAGTAGAGAAAAAACTCCGAGTCTCATTGAAACAAATTCCGGATCAAAAACAAAATAAACTGAACTGATTAATTCTGCTAAACGATCTATCCAACCAACACCAATTAGTTTATCAACTGAATAATACCGTATGATTTCTGTAGTAACAGGAGATTCAATTAAAAACTCATAGTACTCTGTTTCACTAACCGGAGTCTCAAGATCATGCCAATCTTTTTGATATCGCTGATAAAGCTCAAAATCCTGCTGGTTGAATTCTACTGGATGATGCTCAACCCGTACATCCTTGTTTTTGCGCCATGTACGACGCTGGCCTTTGTTTCGAGAAAAATTTTGTACATCGACACGAATCGGAATGCACGATTGACAGCCTGTACAAACTGGATGATAAATGGAAAGACCGCTGCGGCGGAAACCCTGATTCAATAACGATGTGTAACCGTCCGGAGGAAGCTTACTTGTCTGGAAAGAAAGATTGTGCCATGTCTTGTCATCACGGTATGGACATGGCCCATTGTCTGTCTGATAAAGCTCTACCTGGATTCCGCTCATTTATATGATCAGGAAAGTGGGAAGAAGTGAAAAGGGGTAAAGAACTTAAATCAGGACAATCCAGTTGCAATAACTGTCATCGTAACTTCATCTCTTGCAGAATCAGAAAAGGTGGCGCCCCAGATTAACTCAACATCTTCGTCTGCCATATCTTCTATGAGCGACATAGCTTCCTGAATTTCAAAAGCACTCGTGTCTTTAGGTCCACTCACATGCACCAAAATACCCTTTGCTCCGCGGATGTCTGTATCTTCCATCAGAGAGCCATGTAAAGCGTCTTCAACTGCATTCAGTGCCCTGTCCTTGCCTTTTGCCACACCTCGTCCAATGACAGCTTTACCCATACCTTTCATGATGGTCTGTACGTCTGCAAAGTCGACATTGATGTCACCAACTCCGCTGAGCAGCATGGTAATTCCCCTGATGGCATTGATCAACACCATATCAACCATATGAAAAGCCTCAAGGAAACTCGTACTCTGTGTGCTGGCATCAAGCAGTTTATCATTCGGAATGACGAGCAAAGTATCGGTAAATTCACGCAGACGCTCAACACCGGCCTGACCTGAATTTCTGCGTTTAGTTCCTTCAAATGAAAAAGGAATCGTAACTATGCCGACAGTCAGAATTTGCTTTTCCTTTGCCATCCGAGCAATAATTGGAGCCGCACCTGTTCCGGTTCCTCCGCCCATTCCAGCGGCAATGAAAACCATATTAGCACCTTCAATTGCTTCATTAATTTCCGCAAGGCTCTCTTCTGCTGCACCTTCACCAACTTCCGGACGTGCTCCTGCACCCATACCGCGTGTCAGCTTTTTACCAAGTTCAATCTTTTTATGTGATTTGTTACGCTTTAACGCTTTGAGATCGGTGTTGCAGATTATAGTCTCAACCTGGTCAAAATTTTCTTCCGCCATTTGTGTGACCACATTACCTCCTGCCCCACCAACACCTATTATTTTTATGATTGGAATAAATCCTTCCTGAACAGGATAAAATTGTGTGGTTTGTTTTTCTGCCATGTATTTGAACTCAAAAGAAATTAGGGTATATATTTGTCTCGATAATTAATCCTAAGGTATCTATAATATCCCTCAGTTATATAATAACTTAATGCATTGATCTCTGTCGACCTGACGTTTTAGAAAATATTAAAATAAATGAAACAGAAAATATGCAATAAACGTAAAAAAATACTTTGTAGACGAAAAATATGCTGCCTGTAAACTGCCTGACCTCAGCTTAGTAGTCGTCACTTCATAAAACGATCAAGATTCTCATTTTCAAAGTAAATAGTTTTTTCAGCAACAAGTATCATTTTTTAACACAATTTATATTTATTAGATTGACAAATCCTTGCGCTGATTAGTAAATTATGATAAAGGTGTATTATTGAATTTGCAAACCAAAGAGTAATGGACGGTTAAAAAACCGTCTCTAATCACATTAACCAAGGATCAATTATGATTTCTGAACAGGTTTTTTATTTATTTCTCTTTCCATGGATTATTTTCATTGCTACTATTCCAGGCTCTGTTATGACTTTTCTCTTCGCTGGTCTGGCGGCGCAATTACTGAATTATCTCCCAGAAAAAACTGAAGCTGATGTATAATATCCGATTTTCAGCAATTAATTTTTCCTGCATTTTTTCCATTCATTCTCTCTAAGACGGAGGAGACTTGAACCAGTACAGTGCGATGATTACCGACTTTCTGCATAAGTGCGGAGATGCGGAAAAAGAGTTCGTCAGTGAAAACGAATGGTGGGTTGTAAGCGGGTCTGTCAAGGTGCAGATTTTTCTCTCAAACATGGAGGGAAATGCCGAATTGGTCGTTGCGGCAAATCTTTTTCAGTATTCTGAACAAAACGCGGAAGTCAACGCATATGTGCTTAAACTTAACGGGACGCTGAAGTTAAAAGGGGTGAGTTTTGGCATACGTAATCAACACCTGATCTTAAGTTATATTCGTCCGGTTCTGGGACTCGATCCTGAGGAACTGGAATGGATCATCGCCAGCATCTCAGTAATTGCGGATGAATACGACGATTTCCTGATTGAAAAATTTAAACTTTAATAAACGACTGCTAATTTAAAATTCGTAGTTTAGCAGTTTTCTCACTCTAAATATCCTTCCTCTACCTGTCTCATTTTTTAGAGAAAAGACTCTTCAAGCCCTTACAAAAGAATTACTCCGCATCTCATGTCCGATGCTGGTTGACTCTCCGTGGCCTGTGATCACAGCAGTGTCTTCATCAAGTGTGTAAAGTTTTTCCTGAATGGATTTCTCGATCTTCTGATAGTCTCCACCCCATAAATCAGTACGGCCGATTGAACCCTGAAAAAGAGTATCACCTGCAATCAGCAGCTTTTGCTTTTCAAACAAAAAGCACATGGAACCGGGAGTATGCCCTGGCGTATGAAGAGCCTTTAGCTGTACACCTTTCACTTCAATTTCCTCTTCATGTTCCAGCCATTGATCCGGCGGAGGAGGTTTTTCAAAAGGAATTCCGAACATCCTGCACTGATCTTCCAGCATGTTCCAGAGAAACAAATCATCACGGTGAAGTGCCAATTTTGCTCCGGTTGCCTCTTTCATTTTTCCGGAAGCAAGAAAATGATCAAGATGCGCATGTGTGTGAATAATACGTTCAACCTGAAGATCTAATTCAAGTAAACGTTCAATCAACATTTCAGCGTCACCTCCAGGGTCTACCACAATTGCTTTCCGGCTCACAGGATCCCCCAAAATGGTGCAATTACACTTCATGTGGCCGACCGGCAAAGTTTCTACGATCAACTCTGGAACGCTCATCAAACGGTTTTCTTTTTGGTGGATTTGTTTTTCCCACCTCTATTGGACTTTGAAGGAGGAGCTTCCACAATTATTTTATGACACGCGGTTTCATCTAAACTTTGCGGATCAATACCTTTTGGTATTTTGTAATTTTTCTTTCCGGACTTTATATACGGTCCGTAACGACCGTCCAGGACAAGAATTTCACCAAAATCATGAATTGTGCTTTTAGCTTTTTTCTCGAGACCTTCACGGATAATCTCAATTGCCTGAGCTAAATCTGTTTTGAGCGGATCTTCACCTTTTGGCAGGGAGAAGAAATTTTTTCCAAGTTTTACATAAGGCCCGAAACGTCCGTTATTGACTATAATTTCCTCACCATTTTCGTGGTTTCCAAGTGTACGCGGCAAGGCGAAACATTCCATCGCCTCTTCAAAGCTTACATCGTTGAGATTGAGGTTATCCGGTAAGGAGGCAAAGCGCGGCTTTTCCTCATCTTCACGTGTACCTATCTGCACCATTGGTCCATATCTGCCGATACTTACACTGACAGGTTTTCCACTTTCAGGATCAGTACCTAATTCTCTGCGTTTAAGAACTTCAGCACGTGTAACAGATTCGTCTTTTTCTACAACTCTTTCGTGAAATGGTTTGTAAAAACCACCCATCATCTCAACCCATTCTTCCTCACCATTTGCGATCCGGTCAAAGTTGCGTTCAATTTTCGCAGTAAAGCCTAGATCTACAATTTCCGAAAAATGATTCGTCAGAAAATCAGTTACAACTTCACCAATTGAAGTCGGTTTTAGCTGTTTTTCCGGAGTGATTTCCGCATAACCCCGATCCTGGATTGTGGAGATAGTTGGTGCATAAGTCGAAGGACGACCAATACCTTCAGATTCCATTTTCTTAACCAGAGAGGCTTCTGTGTAACGTGGAGGATGTTTAGTAAACAATTGCTCAAGATTTAATTTTTTCAACGGTAGTTGTTGATCTTTTTCGACTTTAGGCAGGATCACATCTTTTTCAACTGCTGCTGCATTATCCTCAAGACCTTCAGTATATGCCTGCAGAAAACCAGGAAAAACTACGCGCTGTCCTTTTGCTACAAAGAGACACTCTTTTTTTGCTCCGGCTGCTATCTTCAAGGTGGTGCGTGCAATTTCTGCAGGTGCCATCTGAGAGGCCAGGGTACGTTTCCAAACCAGACTGTAAAGGCGGAATTGATCTGAACTCAAATGATCCTTGACGGTACTCGGTTTGAGGGAAAGATCAACCGGACGAATTGCTTCGTGTGCTTCCTGTGCGTTTGCTGTACGGTTCTTGAATTTTCGCGGTTCTTTCAAACCAAATTTTACACCATATTCTGCGTTTATAACTTCCTGTGCCTGTGTCAGAGCCTGTTCCGCAAGTGCTACTGAATCGGTACGCATATAGGTGATCAAACCACCGCTGTAATCCGGAATCTCAAAATTTCCTTCATAAAGCTGTTGAGCCACCACCATTGTCCGTTTGACGGAATATCCGAGTTTTACAGACGCTTCCTGCTGGATGGTTGAGGTTGTGAACGGTGCGCCTGGTTTGCTGCTTGCCATTCGTTCTTCGATTTCACTCACCACAAAATCACCCTGCTTTATGCTGGCTTCGATCTCAAGAGCAGTTGTTTCATTGACTACTTTTGCAGTTTTCCCTTCAAGCTTTTTCAACTCTGCTGAAAAATCGCTAAAGTCTGCGCGAATTTTCCAATATTCTTCCGGGATAAATTTTCTTATTTCTCTTTCACGTTCAACTAAAATATAGACTGACACACTCTGCACTCTGCCTGCTGAAAGTCCAGGTTTGATTTTTTTCCAGAGCAAGGGTGACAGTTCATACCCTACGGCTCGGTCAAGAATTCTGCGTGCCTGTTGTGCGTCAACTAACTGTTGATCTACTTCTCGTGGATTTTTCAGCGCATTGAGAATCGCGGGCTTGGTTATTTCGTGAAAAACAATCCTTTTAACTGGACGTTTTTGTATACCAAGTGCTTCCAGCAGATGCCATGAAATAGCTTCACCTTCACGGTCTTCATCGGTTGCAAGGTAAACGACTGTGTCCTTGTCTATCAGTTTCTTCAGTTCACTTACTGTTTTTTTCTTATTCTTGGAAATCTCATAATTAGGAGCAAATCCATTTTCAGGATCAAAACCAAGTTTACTCGAAGGCAGATCCCTTACATGCCCCATGGAAGCAGTGACCGTGTAGTCTTTGCCCAGAAATTTACTGATTGTCCGGGCTTTAGCCGGTGATTCTACAATAATTAAATTTTTTGCCATACTTTTCTATGCAGTCAGCGAATCCTGAATGCTAATCTTCAATAATGTTTTTTAAATTGATAAGTCCAAAATATTCTCAACGCTAGTGCCGTATAAATATTTGTTAATTGTGACTTTACACAAGCACCGATGCACTTCATTTTAATTAATAAACGAAAAAATTAATTTAATTCTGAACGAGAATGTACCACCTTGTCCAGTAAACCGTATTCAAGTGCTTCTTCTGCGGTAAACCAATTATCCCGGTCAAGTGCTTTTTTTATTTCCTCGTTACTTTTCCCTGTTTGATCTGCATATAACTTAACCAGATGGTCACGTGTTTTCAAAATTTCCCGTGCCTGAATTTCACACTCAGAAGCACGTCCCTGATACCCCATTAACAAAGGTTGGTGAATCATTATTTTTGATTGCGGCATGGCAAATCGACGCCCCTTGTCTGCCGCTAAACTCAAAATTGAACCCATGCTCGCAGCAAATCCTGTCACAATAGTTGTTACAGGACAAGTGATAAATTTGAGCATATCAAAAATAGCAAAGCCGGAAAATATTTCTCCACCTGGAGAATTGATAAAAACCGTGATCGGTAATTCTGGCCCTTCTTGTTCCAGCAGAACGAGCTGACTCAATACTTTTGCAGATAATTTTGAATCCACCTGTTGTGAAATAATTACTGTACGTGACTTGAGAAGTTTACTCGAAATACTGTCCAATTCACCGTTTTCTTCATTTTTTTCTTCTGTCATTTATTATTCCTGTATAACTCTTTTTGATTTTATTTAAATTTATTCGCTTCATTCAAATTATGGTATGGCCAAAACGTGTGCAAGTTTTTTGTGAGCTTAACATTAAGGCCGGTAGTGCGCTATTATGCTTTTACAAGTCACTAAACAAGCAGATTTAGTATGAGCAATGAGTTTATATAAAAACCTCATTAAGCTGTTTATATATTGTTTTTTGACAATTATCTACTGAGCAAGAGAGTTGCAAGTTGACGTTTTACCCCTGTTTTCACTCAAGGATCCTGAACAGTTTTTTTTGTTTGAAACTTATTCAGCATTTCATTTGCCAACTCAATTGTCTGCTCACTAATTTCTTGTCCTCCGATTAAATCCGCAAGTGCGCGTACCCTTTCATGCTTTGTCAAAAGAGGTGTTATATTTGTGAAAGTTTCATTTGCTGCTAATTTCTTGCTGACCAGATAATGATGTTCGGCAAATGCGACTATTTGCGGCAGATGAGTTACACACAAAGTCTGGTGACGAACACCAAGTGAATGTAGTTTTTGCCCAACTATTTCTGCAATTGCTCCGCTGATTCCTGTATCAATTTCATCGAAAATTAAAATCTCAACTGTATCAAGTGAAGTTAAAACTGTCTTAAGTGCCAGCATTATTCTGGAAAGTTCACCTCCGGAAGCAACTTTAACGAGACTCCGCATTTCCTGCCCAGGGTTAACTGAGAGTAAAAATTCAACTCGGTCAATTCCTGTGGCAGTACATAAATCTTCTTCTGCTGTTAAAGACGCAGATGCAATTTGAGTTTCAAATCTTGCCTTTTCCATTCCCAATTGATGCAACTCACCGACTATTGAGAGATCCATTTTTGTTGCAGTTTGGAAACGTTGTTGAGAAAGACTTGCTGCAAGTTTGTTCAGCTTTTTTCTTAAACGCTCAATCTGCGTGCTAATCTCTTGTTCATTTTCAACAAGGTTTTCCAGTGAAGCTAATTCCTGCTGATTTTTTGCTAAAAGATCCAGCAATTCATCTGCAGTTTCCAAACGGAATTTACGTTCAAAATGCTGAATTCGACTTAAGCGTTCATTAATCCAGGCGAGGCGTTTCGGATCGTCTTCAATTTTAGCAGTATAGCGAAGCAATTCACGGTGGCTGTCTTCAAGCTGGAAAAGTGCTGATTCAATTCCGGAACGTATTATTCCGCATTCCGGATCTATCTGTTCTGCCTCACTTATTACTTTCCTCAAATGTTCCAGTTGTTCTAAAACTGCACCATCCATTTCCTGCAACTGATGCTGTACCTGACCCAGATTCGCGCTGAGCTTTTCCACATGTGTCAGACGATTTTCTTCCTGTCTGAGCTCACTTTCTTCTGCTTGCTGATAATTCAACTCTGATAAATCTTCAATAATTTCCTGTAGTTCTTTTACACGTATAGTTCGTTCAGCAAATTGTTTTTGCATAAACTGCTGTTCTTTCTTTGCGGACTGCAAAGCCTGGAAAGAAGCTGTCACCTCTTGACGTAAAGGCAGCAACTTCCCAAATCCATCCAGAAAATCCAAGTGAGATGAAACACGCAACAGGGATTGATTGTCATGCTGACCATGGATATTTATTAATTGGCGGCCTACTTTTTGTAAAAACTCTGCTGTTACTGATACACCGTTGATGTGCCTTTTTTGTCGACCTTTGCGTGAAACCTGACAACGCACAATTATTTCATCATCAAGCGCTACACCGGACTCTTCCAGTTCTTTGTGGAAATCAAACTGCTCGCCCTGAACAGCTTTTTCGGGAACTGAAAATATTGCTTCTACTACTGCCTGCTCCTCGCCTGTCCTGATCATGCCCGGATCACCGCGATGTCCCAAAACAAGCAAAATAGCGTCGATCATAATCGATTTCCCTGCTCCGGTTTCGCCGGTGAGAATGGAAAATCCAGTATTGAATTCAACCTCAAGTTCACTGATCGTAGCTAAATTTTCTATCCTTAATTGTAATAACATTTATTTACTGAATTATTGTAATTTGATTAGATATATACTTTATCTAGTTGTTACGTTTATATTCTGAAACCGATCATTATTTTTTCGACCGTAGGGATAAATTTTAATGAAATTAGTGTTTAACATAAAATAGCTTTCTCGCTTTGCTCGAAATGACAAGTATTCATGACTTTTTAGGAATGACTCTTATTATGATTCATTGTTTTAGATTAACTATATAGTTTTTCTAATTTGTTATTTGAATATGTATATAGTTTTTCTAAATTATTATTTGATTAAATATATACTATTTCTATATCTCACTGACTTGAAGGCTTTACATAGATTGTTTAACTATATGTTAATTCAATATGTTTCATGATTATCTATTTATATATGAATAACTATATACACATTCATTTAGAGATATTATTTTTTAATTATGATTTACTATATATTTATTCATAATTGCAGATAATCCGCTACTGGCAGTTTATCATGCATTGTTGTTAAAGCGAAAATACATATTTTGATTAATTATATGTTTTTTCAAAAATACTGCAGATAAATTTCTCTCACTTTTTGGGTCACATTTTCCACCGTTTCGCGCAAATTACTAACTTCGTAACCGTGATGCTTCAATAGTTGAAGTATCGTTTCAGTTTGAACTTTTTCAAAATCCAGCAAATCTGTTGATTCATCATAGATCAGTCGCAGTCCATTTTCAATCAATCTCAACAGTTTGTAATTGTACCGCAAATTCTGCGCTTCTTCTAGATCGATCAAATTCAGCTCACCAAGTTTCAGCAGCGCATCCATGGTTTTTGGACAGCGTAATTGAGGATAATCACGTCCATACTTTAGCTGCAAAGCTTGTGTCAGAAATTCAATATCCAGCAAGCCACCTCTGCCCACTTTAATATTTTTGCGGTTTTCATTTTCACCTGAGAGTTCCTGTTCTTTACGTAGTCGGAAATGATTAATTTGCGCGTTCATATCTTCAGGTGGAATCCATTCATAAACCGCACTGCGGATTCCATCCTCCACTTCTTTAAACCATTTTGCTTCACCTTTACCACCAATTACCCTGCCTTTAATCAGGGCTTGATGTTCCCATGGTTGTGATTTTTCGTGATATTTCAGATAAATATCTAGAGGCGTCACCAGCACACCGGCATTTCCGGAAGGCCGCAATCGTGCGTCCAGTTTATAGGCATAACCTGTACGTGTTATTGTAGAAAGACAGGAGATGAGACGCTGAATCAACTTGATCCAATATTCCTGTGCTCCGATTCCATTTTCACCTCCAGTGAAACCTTCTCCGGAATGGATAAAAATCAAATCGAGATCCGAGAAATAGGTTAACTCACTTCCACCCAATTTTCCCAAACCAATAATTGCGAACTGCCCTGATTCTCCAAGTTTATTTTTAACCTCTCCGTAACGTTGAGTTAACCATTTTTGTGACAGTCGAAAAGCCGCCTGCACAATCACTTCTGCCAGAATAGTAAGTCCAATTCTTGTTCGTTCGTAAGAAAGGACACCTTCCATTTCCGCACTTCCCAGCAGAAATGTGATTGTATGTTTGAACTGCCTGAGTTGATCTATTTCATCTTCTTCGTTATCAGCACAGCAAAGCAGCATGTCTTCAAGTTGTGCGGTCCAATTTTCCGCAGATATTTCCAATCTTGAATTGTCCAGTTGATCCAGCAAATCCAAATGATTTAGCAGATAATTCCACAACATTTCGCTGGTTTCCGCAATACGCATCAAGCGTGAAAGTGAAGAAGGATGTTTGGATAATTTACGATAATAACCAATTTTAACACTGACAGCTTCAAACAGACGCTGAAATTTGTTTTTCGTACTTTCATGCATCAGCGGTGCAAGATGCTGTGAAAACAGTTCGATAAACTGCTGTTCCTCAGCAGTAAAGCTTTGTATCTTCGCGCAGTTCAGGATTGCTGCTTCAATTTCCAAATGTTTACGACTGAACAATCCGCTGAAAACCGCACGTACACTTCCCATCACATCTTTCAAATCACTCAAAAGTTGCTGACGTGCTTCTTCAAGATCAAACTCTGAATAAGCTAAATTTCTGGCAATTTGTTGTTGCTGTTCAATGTCTGAAGGCATGGTATGGGTTTGCTGCTCCTCACGTAACTGAAGATGATGTTCCACGCGTCTTAAAAACAAATATGCTTTTGCTAAAGTATCTGCATCACGCTGAGGGATTAACTCTGCGTCACGCAGTTTTTCCAAGACATCCAAGGTGGCAGGACTGCGAAGTTCCGGTTTTCCACCGCCATATAAAAGTTGGAAAGTTTGTACAAAAAATTCAATTTCACGGATTCCTCCAACGCCCAACTTTACGTTCAAAAAGCTTTCACGTAAATGTTCCTCTTCAATACGCTTCTTTACTTTTTCAACATCATGCAGCACTGCTTCATCCAGCAAACTCCGAAAAACAAAAGGTTTTATCATGCTCATAAAATCTTTTCCGGACTGAACGCTTCCAGCCACCGGAACTGCTTTTATCAAGGCTTGACGCTCCCACAATTCACCGCTTGAGGAATAATATATTTCCATTTCATCCAATGACTGCACGAGGTGTGCGCGATCCCCACCGGGACGTAAACGCATGTCCATCCGCGCCAGAAATCCCTCCTCGGTTACATCCGCCATTACATCAATCAATATTTTTGCGGCTTTTATGCGGAGTTTATAATCAGCTTCCGGATCTCCGGTAAGTTCTTCATTATCGTGAATGAAAATTAAATCCACATCAGATGAATAATTTAATTCATATCCTCCTAATTTCCCCATGCCTAAAATCATAAATGGAAAAATTTCTTCTGGCTCTGAACCTTGAGCAGGTTTTGACTCAATTCCGGAAGCAGCGTTCTCAGCCGGATTTGTCTGCTTTACTGGCAAATTACTTAAGCCCAGTTCGTGTTTGGTTATGCCAGAAAGTGCAGCGCGTAAAGAACAAATTGCAATTGCGGAAAGTTCCTCGAGGGTTTCTTTGAAAGGACAGAGCTGAGCAAGGTCACGCACAGTTATGCGTAAATATTCTTCATATTTGTAGCGCCGTAAAATATTCTTAAACTCCGCCAGGGAAAATTCCGGACGCTGCTCGATTCTTTTCCGCAGTTCCGTTTCCATTACCTCCAAACTTTTTTGTTGTAACAGAAAAGGAGAGTCCAGTAATTTATCAGCAAGTTCCGGATTCCTTTTTAAACGAATTGCCAAAAAATTACTGCGTCCGAAAATATACAAGAATGCGGCTGTGTCCGGACGATTCCAGCTAAAATCTCTTCCAGTCCTGATCCGGAATGCTACCGTAAAATCAAGCAACTGAGTCAGGGCGGTTTCCGGAGTTCCGCAGGAAAGCAGAACTGGAAGAAACTGTGGTAACTTCGCGGAAATACCTTTAACCGCAACACACTGATCCAGTAAATTCGCAAAGCGTTCCGAAGATGCTGATGAGAAAGGTGAAGATGTGTCCCGTAATATTTCCTGCCAGTCGTTATTTTGAGGCAAAGGGAAGAGGTTGCTTATCCAGTCGGTTAAGGTCACGTTTAACTCAGAAATGTTTTTGGGTGCGAGCACAGTCTAGCATAATCCGGTAATTGGCAGATATAAAAAAAATTATGTTGTAACTGTAAAGTTTAGCTCTGAAAAAAACAATCTGTGACTTGATTCCCAGGTTTTATGTTCTATTATCCTGCTGTTACTCCGCACCGTTGATAGTGTAGATTTAAAAAAACGGCGTGTTTCGTCAGGAAAATGAACTTGATTTAAAAAGAAAATTTACGTAAAGAAGAGCTGGCAAGGAAAGTAGAAAAACAAAAAAACGTGGGAGCAAAGGAATCACTCCCACGAAAAAGTTGTTTAACAGTGGTAATACAACTCGAACTCATGAGGATGGGGACGGGAATCGATGGCTTTGACTTCTTCTTCCATCTTCCAGTTCAACCAGTACTCAATAACATCTTTGGTAAACACATCACCTTTGAGCAGGAATTCGTGGTCGTTTTTCAATGCTTCCAGAGATTCGTGCAGTGAACTCGGCATCTTACCAATTTTGTTCAATTTTTCAGGAGGAAGATCATAGATATTCACATCCATTGGATCACCTGGATCAATCTTGTTTTGAATTCCATCCAAGCCTGCCATCATCATTGCCGGAAAAGCAAAATAGACATTTGCTCCTGAGTCCGGACAACGGTACTCAATCCGGCGGCCTTTTGGTGAATCTACCACAGGAATCCGCACAGTTGCTGATCTGTTACGATTAGAATAAGCCAGGTTGATTGGCGCTTCATATCCAGGAACAAGACGCTTGTAGGAATTGGTCAAAGGATTGGTAAACGCAGCCAATGCCGGAGCGTGCTTCAGGATTCCGCCAATGTAGTAAAGCGCCATTTCACTTAGCCCACCGTATTGATCACCGGCAAACAAAGGCTGTCCGTCTTTCCAGATTGACTGATGAGTGTGCATTCCACTACCGTTATCCCCAAACATCGGTTTAGGCATAAAAGTGGCGGTCTTGCCGTTATCAATAGCAACATTACGGACAATGTATTTGTACCACTGCATCATGTCTGCAGATTTCAACATTGTATCAAATTTAGCATTAATTTCGTGCTGTGCCGGTGCGACTTCATGGTGCTGTGCTTCAATAGTCAGTCCCAAATCCTGCATGGTTAACACCATTTCTGCTCTGATATCACGGTCCTGATCAAATGGAGCTGTCGGAAAATAACCAAACTTGTGTCCAATTTTATATGCTTTATTTCCGCCCATTTCTTCTGTACCGGAATTCCAGGGACATTCCGTAGAATCAATGGAATAAAAACCACCTTCCGGACCTTGTGCGAAACGCACATCATCAAACAGAAAAAATTCTGCTTCCGGACCAACATAGATTGTATCTCCAATTCCGGTAGAAACCAAATACTTCTCCGCTTTCTTGGTCACGGCGCGTGGATCACGTGAATAGTCCTCGCCTGTTACCGGATCTTGAATATCACAAATAACGGAGAGAGTCGGATGCTCATAAAAAGGATCCATTTTGACTGTCGACAAATCCGGCACGACTTTCATGTCACTGTTTTCAATGCCCTGCCAGCAGCGCATACTCGAACCGTCAAACATGCGGCCTTCTTCCAGCATGTCTTCGGTCATTTCTCCAACAGGGACAGTCATATGCTGCCATGTTCCTAAAAAATCGATGAACTTCAAGTCCACCATAACCGCATCATTTTCTTTTGCAAATTCAATTACCTCTTTCGGCGTAGTCATAACTTCTTCCTTTTTAACTATTTTTAATTATTCATTAACCACAAAAAAGTGGCATAAAAAAACATAACTTCATACTAAAGGCAAATACCAAGCCACAAATTATTATACTGATTTTACAGTATAATTTTTATTTTCGCAAGAATATTCGCACATTATTTAAGCAACTGCACAATTCTTGTGCAGCGTGTTTCAGCTGGCTCAGATTCACCGCATTGATATAAACCGCAGAAACGGCAGGAACAATGCTCTGCTCACCTTAAAGATAAAAACCAAAATGCAGAGGAGGATGTTGAAATCTCTTCAATCCAAACAACAGAACTATCGTCCTCAATTAAAAAACTGTCCCGCTTCATTAAAGCATCTGCGGCTAAAACAAGTGATTCCTCACTGCTTGCGGATTACACTCGGCACTTGTAACGATCTGGTATGTTGCTTGCTTTTACCAAAACAGTCAAAAAGTTCAAAAAATCTAATTCACCATTATTCAGGAAACCTTATGAGCGGGATGACCAGTCTGGTTCAAGCAGCAGGAGTGATTGAGCGTAAAATGGAGACTGTTTCAAATAATTTGGCCAACGTCAACACAGTTGGTTTCAAAGAAGATCAGCCGTCATTCAGGGAAGTTCTTTCCACTGCGCAACGTGTAACACCTGAATCACTGGAGGAACGTTTTTTGTCGCATGAATATCTTGATGACTATGTAGGAATGGACAAATCTGCAGTAGTAGTAGATGAAATAGGCAAAAATTTCGAACCCGGAAGAATGCGTAGCACAGGTAACGATTTAGATTTTGCACTGGCTAATGACGGTTTTTTCACCATTGATACACCACAGGGAGAACGATATACACGAGCGGGGAATTTTCAACTTGATGAGGCCGGACGTATAGTCACCAATGACGGATATCCGGTTCTTGGTACAAACGGTGTTATTACCATCAAAGAAGGTGTGATTAAAGCTAACGAAAGCGGGCAGATCAGTGTTGACGGAGTTCTTGCAGACAACTTCCGCTTGGTACGTTTCCAAAATCAAGACCAACTGCAAAAGCTCGGACAAGGATTTTTTGCACCTGTAAACAGCAATGATCTACCGCTTGAATCCGAGGAAATTCAACTCCAGCAGGGAATGCTTGAAGATTCAAATGTGAACAGCATGCTCGAAATGACTCGTATGATCACCGCAACACGTGCTTATGAAACAGTCCACAGAGCTCTTACAAGACTGGATAAATTAGATGAAAAAGCCATTAGTATGGTTCAGGCTTAAAAAATTATGTACAAATTATTCTCCACTATAACAATCTGACACAGGAGTTTACTGCTTATGATGCGAGCACTTTATACAGCTGCTACCGGAATGCAGGCCCAGCAAAGAAATATTGATACAACTGCTAACAACCTGGCAAACGTTAACACAACCGGTTTTAAAAAAAGCAAAGTACAGTTTCAGGATTTACTGTATTACAATGAACGCAGCGCTGGTGTTCCTTCTTCAGTTTCTACACAGGTTCCAGTTGGAATTCACGTGGGTCATGGTGTGAAGTTTGTGAGCGTTGACAAGGTACATACTCCTGGAAACATGGAGAACACCGGTAATGATCTGGATATGAGCATTGACGGAATGGGTTTTTTCCAGATACTGCAGCCTAACGGAATCATCGCATTTTCAAGGGACGGACATTTTAACGTAGACGGTATGGGACGTCTGGTGACAAATGACGGAATGCTGATGGATCCTGAAATCAACATTCCGGCTGATACCAGAAAAGTACAAATTGGCATCGATGGTACAGTTTCCGTTTTTCTGAGAGATGACAATTTGCCTGAAGCTCTTGGCAGCATTCAGTTAGCACGTTTTCAAAATCCGGCAGGACTAACTCCAATTGGAAAAAATCTATACCTTTCAACTCCTGCATCCGGAAACGCCATTGTTGATGCGCCAGGTTCAAGCAATATGGGATCTCTCACGCAGGGATTTTTGGAACGTTCAAATGTTTCCCTGGTGGAAGAGATGGTAAATATGATCACAGCGCAGCGTGCATATGAAGTAAATTCAAAAGCCATTCAGTCTGCAGATGAAATGCTGCAAAATACCAACAATCTGGTACGTTAATTAATCCAAGCTTAAAACCATTAATAATAAGTGTAAATACATAAAAGAGCAAAAACAGGTTCAAGTGGACAAGTCTGCACAAACATCAGGAATCACGAATAGAATTAGTGCTTAAAACAAATGGTAAATCAATGAAATATTTTCAGTACAATTACGGATTGTTGGCGCTGGTTTTCTTTCTCAGTTACGGAACAGCTTTTTCTACAGGCAGCAATCTCCCTGACGAACTGATAATCAAAATATTCCTGCATCAGTCTTCAGTCATTAACAGCGATGAGTATCAACTTGGAGAAATTTCTCAAATTGAAGGAGAAGACGCTCTGCTGCTGGAAAAGATCAGTAATACTGTCATCGGTCGTTCACCTTTGCCGGGTCGCAAATTAACTGTAACGCGCTCTTTAATTCTCTCACGTTTACGCTCCCAGAAAATCAACATCAAACACTTTGTTTTTCCAGGGTTGGAATCTGGCAGCATTCAACGTGCTGCCCTCAAAATATCCGGAAAAGATATTGACATGGTTATCCTGAAACATATCAGGGAAGAAAACAACAATGAGGACTTAAAACCACGGCTACTGGCAAAAACGAGAGATATTTTTCTCCCGAGAGGGCAAGTAAGTTATGTTATCACTTCTAAAGGAAAATATAAAAAAGAAGGTGGTTACCGTAATTTTGAGGTTGAGTTCAGTATCGATGGAGAAGCAATCAGAATTGTTACTATTCGAACCTATCTAAAATTATACAAAGAAGTTTATATTGCCCGTGATACAATCAAACGTAACCAGATTATTGAAGAAGCTGATTTACTGAAAGTCCGTAAAAATGTGGACCGGATGCCCCGTGAATATGTAACAGACAAAGATCAGTTGATTGGCAAAATATCTAATCGCACAATAAATCCGAGCGAAGCAATCCGCGGAAATACAGTTTCCGCACCTCCACTTGTAAAATCCGGTGATCGTTTACAGATAGTTTTCGAAACTCCGTTTCTACGTCTTTCTGCACCAGGAATTTCTATGGCAAAAGGCAGGAAGGGAGAGAGAATTCCTGTGAAAAACCTGGACAGCAAAATCGTCGTTTTTGCTACTGTAGAATCCAGAAATATTGTACTGGTAAATTAATCGAAGAGACTTGCTTTAGCGCAATTCCAGGAGATTTTGACTACTCATGCTTCTTAATTGTCCTTTGATAACAGAACAGAATCTAATCTATTTTGAAAACACTGATCAAAAAATTTCTCAAGTAATGCATAACAAAAATGAAGTACTCACTCAATATTTTCAAAATTAATTTTTCATTATTGTTTTAAAAGTGTCCCATTTATTTCACACATTTTCGCCGTCTCTCAAGTACTTACTGGTACCGCTGCTGATATGGAGTCTTACGGGTTGTCTTCCTTCGAGACCTCAACCGCAACCTCCGGCTGAAATTTTAGTAGCAAATGCGGTGAAAAAACAAAATGACAAATTACGATTAACATCAAAAAATTTACGCCGTAAACGAATTTCATCCAGCAGAAATCTTTATGAAGGCTCCCTCTGGCGTTACGAATCTTCTTTTGGGAATCTCCTACGTGATCACCGAGCTCGTTTCCGTGGTGACTTGCTGAATATTAACGAAGTGAGTTTAATCGTAAACGCACCCTCTCCGAACTTGCCTGCTGAAGGTCAGCCCGCAGGAGGTGCAGAAACCGGAAATGTTGCTCTTGAAGCTTTGACATTAAGAGATGCGATTGAGGAAGAACAAAATGAAATTTTACGAAATCTGGATGGAATATCTGCGCGTGTAATCCGGGTGCTTCCTGATGGGAACATGCTCATCAAAGGGCAAAAGATTGATTATCGACAACGTAATCAAGTACGTTATATTACCACTGTAACAGGCATCTTACGTCCAGCGGACGTAAATGATTCAAACATCGTTTCCGCCAGTAAACTCGCCAACGCCAATGTAAAAATAAAACGTCAGCAAAGTGGCAGTCTGGTTCGTGAACGTCTCCAAAAACTCGCTCCTCTGCTAGGTAAGGAAAAAACCGGATTATTGGGTCGTCTCACTGATTTATCCAAAGGTGCCTCTGAGTAATCAGCAACTGTATTATTACCTCGTCTCAGGGATTTTTCCAAATTAGATACTGAATAATCATCATTTGCTTTTTACTGAAATAAAAAGTCTGAGCGGAATTTACTGCATAATCAGTAGAAATCACATGGACTTTCTCCTGCCAATTTTAAAAATGTAAATTCTTCACCTTAGCCCCGCAGCTTAATGAGTTGCTTAGAAAAGCTCAGCTGTATCCTACTTTTAGTGAATTGATGAACTTCTGTAAACAATAGACAGTTGTATCTCTATCTGTTTTGCATATACAGAACACCTCTTAAGAAGTCTCTTTCAGATAATATTACATTCCGTTTTTTAAGTATTTTTGATATACATAGAAGCGAACATCTTCATTTCCTAATAGTTTTTTAAGCTTTTTCATGTCTACAGATACGAGCAGTGCTGGTCTTTCCCAATTTGAACGGCAACTGGAGTTGCTAACCACATTTAACCTGCAGGTGCCTTGTAACCCGCAGGGCGCTTTTGCTGAAGCCGGATTTAAAACATTACTGCAATCCCTCAACACAACCAAAATCAGTGATTCCCTGCGAGGTTCTTATAATGCAGAACAACTTAAAAATTGGAAAGAGTACGCGCAAAGGGAATTTAATGAAATGGGGCGGATAAACCGCTTACGATTAGAAAGTCTGATGCTGCTTTCAGATGAAGAAATGCATCGCACCATGTTTGAAGGTATGCTCATCTTTGATATCAATCCTGAAGATTCACCACAGTTGGAAGTATATGAAAAGACAGGCAAGTATAATGATGATGGTAAACCTGTATTACGCAGTATTGCATTTGATGTTTTCCAAAAAGATGCAATTCACGGCATAGCGGGAATCGAAAGATTTTTGCCTTCATCTGCAATCAAGGGTGAGGCGGGTATGGATGCTCATCTGGAGCAGGAATTTGCTGGTAAAGACTTCATCAGTCATTTTAAACAAGATTCAGCAAAGATGATTAAAGCCTTCACAACCATAGGAAGTCTTGGTGGAATCGGACACAAACCCGACTCAGATATGGATGCGCAAATTATCATCAATACAAATCCGGAATTTCAATTTAATTGGAATGACGCGGATTTTCTGGTGGCAATGGTAGCAAATGTGATGGAGTCTTTTTATGACAATTACTTCCGCATTTCACTGACTGTAAAAGAACGTGTCGAAATAAAGAATTCTTCGATTGAGATTTTGAGAGAGAAATACAGTAAAGGTCTCAGTGAAGATGAACTACGAGTGATTGACACTATCTTTGCCAGCAGTTACCGCAGGGAGTTAAGAAAATTAATTCAAGCCCATTTGCAAAAACGTCCTGCAGAAGAGCAAAGAAGATTTTTCCTGAAGGCTGTCATCACGACCTTAAATGTATTTCCTGATTGTGAAGATTTGCTTCCACCGCTTAATAATTTTTTCTCTTTTATAAAAAATAGTGCCAGTGATCTTCAGCAAAAAGGATTCCCCTTTTCGTTGAAGAAATTTAATAAAGACATAATCCTGAAATGGTTAGTTCAGTTTTATCGCCATGCTTTTCTGGATGATGCTGGTGCACGTCAGGTTTTGTGGCGCTATGCAATTAGCAACAGCTTGTCACCGGATACTGTTCCTAAAGATAAACAGGATGCTTGTTTTTTGAACAGTTTGACCCATAATACTCAGTTGAATCTGCTCCTAAAGGAGTTTCTTGAGTACCTCTCCAGCAAGGTTGCTTATACTTCACGTGCAAATGTTTCAGCAGCAATAAAGATGCTCAGACAGCAATTCAGTGCAAGGGATTTAAAACTGGACGAAGGTCTGGAAAAGCAGATTATCTCAAAGCTGGAAATCAGCTACAGTTCCAGAATGGTCAAGCTGATTGAAATTTTTTCGGACGGACAAGCCAAGGAAGTTGAAGCAAAAATTGAATATCCCTTACATCTCAAGATCCAGCAGTCAGAAGCTTATCTTACGAAAAAATATCCGACAACAGAAATACATTTTTTCACCAATATTTTACGTAAACAACGCAACGGACAGCATACCCCATTTTTAGTATCTCCTGAAGGAAGTATGGCTTATGCACTGATGCTTAACGATTTCCTGCTCAATCCTGCTGCCATGATCTGCGGCATCACGCCGATGCCTTTTGACCTGCCTAAGAATTTTAAAGTTCTTTCTTCAATTGGTGTTTTTCCGGATGAGGAGTGGACACTCAAGCAAAATCTTGTTGCAGAATACAAATTAAAGGAGAAAGCAGCTGATACTGAAAGCGAAGATGGTCTGAAAAAGAAGAATCCTATAGAAAAGAGTTCAATTCTGGAAGAAGAATCAGAGTCATTTGTGCTTGGCAAATTACCGAACTGGGGTGAAATTATCATCCCACGTGAAATGTTTCTGGGCCACGCACTGCCTATTTTTTTGCGTGAAAGTGAGAAAATCAGTCACCGTAATCTTCCCAAAGCATTACTAAACTGCTGGTGGCTGGAAATGATTGTCTGTATTGACAAGGATGATGATCCTCCCACAAGTCTCACCAGGCTCTTGTGGAATCCGGAAGGGAGAAACTTTATCCAAGAGCAGCGTAAAGGTCCATTGATTGACGCAATCATAAAGATGGAAGAAGATTATCCAGCACTGCAGCTTGATCCATGGTGGTTGAAATTTACTGAGATGCTGGTACGTTTCGAAAGCTACGAACAGGAGGAAGAGGAAGAACCGGATTTTGAACTTAATACTCTTTCTGAAACACAAAAGAATATCGTTTTTTGCTTTTCACAGCATATGCGTATTACTGATGTTATTAATTTTGGAGATGACGGACAATCCTACTGGCAGGGTGATGACGCAAACTGGCGCAGCAGGGCATTAGTTGATTTCTACAATATTTTCTTTTCTGTTCCTGAAGACCGTCGTGAACTGATTCGCTTTTCAGAGGGACGTGACGATGCAGGAAACAGAGTGGAAAAAATGCTCAAGAAACTTTTTCTTGAATCGATGACACGTGTAGAGAAAAAACTCTGCAAAATAGGACACACACGCGCGCTGCAGCAAATATCCAACCAGCTGGCACGCTTGAGCGAGAAAGGTTTTGAAAAAGAAAAAACAAAAGAATTTCTCAGCCCTTTACTGGACGTTGTTAATCAGCGTGTTTCCATAGAAGAAAGAAAAGTGCTGGTCAAACTTAAAAATAAAATTCCGCTCAATAAAATTGAACAAATGCAGGCCAAGATTGTTTACGAAGAATTGCAAAAACTAAAAAGCGTGCAGGGTGATATTGTTGATTATTTTTCTCAGTTCGGTTTAAAAATGGAAGAAAGCTGGGTACGCAAAACAATCACAAACGCCAAGGTTAAAATTGCTGGAAATTCATTGGAAAATGTTATTTTTAAATTCCATTTCGAACGTAACTTTGAAAGAAAACCCTTTCAGGTACCTTTGCCGATTTCAAAAAGTCTGAGTATTCCTCGTTCCAGAATAAAAATAGAATTTATCCGTAAAACAGCGAAGTGGCAATTCAGCTCAATGCTGAGTAACAGAGAAGCCGGTAGTGACAATACTGCAGAAAAAGTGATGCCGATGTTCGAATCAAATCTAGTAGAAGGTGTTGCCCGCTGTACTTTTAGCGGATATGTCGATTTTGGTGGAAAATATCTTTCTACCTTTGAAAAACCTGCTGCACAAGTTCAAAGTGATATTGCAATGAATTCTGTTTCAGGTGGTGCATTATTTATTTTAGCAACTGAAATAAATAATTTTTTTAAGCCTTTCAAAGTTTCATCGCGGGAGTTGATGGCGGACATTCATTACATCCGTGAAATTTTAATGATCTGTCACGTAAACAAGCTTGATACGCTTTCACTTATTGTACGTGATAACCTGGGTGAGCAATTTGTGATCAACTTTGATATTCATAAAATTGCCGTCAAGAAGGTGCCGCCAAAATTAAGAATAGGTGGTGACTCAGCCCTTGCAGAATTTTTTATGCGGTTCAACAGTCAGGAGTGCCGACTTTTATTCATGAGACATTTATCAGCCTTAAAAATTCCTATACTTGCCTCAATTCAACCCCGTCTGCATATTTGGGTCAACGGCGCAAATTACAATTTGCCTGTCACACCAAAATTTCAACAAAATTACCTTAACGGTATTGCCAATACGCTCTGGCCTCATAACTCGATTGGCACACGTGAGCATTTAAAACCTTTTCATTTAAGCCAAACTTTTGATCAAATCGGCAAAGCATCTATGCACGGTAATAAAGAGCAGATATAAAATTAGGCAATTAATTTTGCAGGTAGAAAACAGTTCCTATTTGCCAGTCTTGACCGTATAATAAGACTAGCAACAGCGCTGATTTGTATTAATTTATAACCAAGCCAATGAGCTAAAAATATGGCGGCCAAAGAACAAAAAGAAAATCCACGTACTCCGAATGTGAATTTCATCAGTTTTCAAAAACAACTCCGTGGAATAATCAAAGATATTAAAGAACATAATAAAAAAGCGGGACTAAAAAAGATTTTTGGTAGTAAACATGAAAATCAGCATGTAGACGGAAGTATTTTGCTGAAGGATGCTCCAAACAATAAAGAAGTCGCAAAGCATGTTAAACAGTTAGACAAAGAACCGAATAAGTACGAATCACGTTTGCTTCTCGTAAATGCAGTCCTGGCAGCCAAAAAAGATCATTCATTGAATACTCACCTGAACTTGATGCTGCAGGCAGCAATTCCAATTTATCTGGGTGACATCACCCCTACTATATTGCAGATGGTAGTGCATGCCTACCGTTCTTATTTGGAGCGGCTTGGAAATATTCACAAACAAAACATGATGGCCATTAAGTCAACTGTACTGAAAAATGTGAATATGAGCGGGATTGATATCAGTGATGAAGATATGGAAGATACTCATGTTAGAGATGGAGAGTCAATAAAAACTGAAATTAAAATTGCAGAAAAATTGATTGAAAATTGTGAACATGTAATTCACAGTATAAAAACAAAAATGACTTCTAGCCTTTCGCATGAAGAAATTGAAGAACTAACTGCTGAAGGTAAAGCATCCAGTTCTTTTTTTGGCGGTAATGAAGAAAAGGTAAACCCGAACAAGCAGAATATGATTATCAGCAAAGCGGTACAAGCAATTGAAATGCTCAAACAAATACCATTGCTACAGGGTGCTGGACTAGACCTGGCAAAACAGCTGGGGCGGATTGATTCAAAGCTTACTTATCCGCTTGTGATGGAGGGCCGTATTCAAATGCAGGCCTTAAAATATCAATTGATGCGGATAGAAAGTGGTGACCGAGTTGCCCGGGAAAACATGGCACCTGTTTACAATCTTGCGATAGTGGCTTATCGTAAAGCTTTGAAACTTACTTCAAAATCAACGCCCAAAAAAGCTGATTTACCTGTATTGACAGAGTTCGGGAATGTCACCCATTACGGATTTATTCACCGTGATCTGATGCGTTTTACCCAAGAAGGTGTAAAAACTTTGGTCAAGTTAGGAAAAGAATCTGTGGATGCTGCCGTGACAGTAGATGATAGTTTTGTCCCACTGCAAAAACGTTTGGAGAGTTCGTTGACTCAGCTAACCCAGAGTGAACAGGACATTTCCCGGATTTCTTCGTGAAGGTTAAATAAAATCAGTAAGTTAAAATAAGCTAGTTCAGAAAATACTTTTCCTGTGTATAATCTTCTGCAAAAACTCCATAAAAACTGGGAGCATTATCAACTGGCTGCAACGGTAGAAAATATTAAAATCTCAACCGCAGCAAGAAAACCTCTTACAGTAGTCGTCTGTGTCAGTGGTGGCAGTGACTCGGTTGCTCTCCTTCATTTGCTGCAACGTCAAAGAACGCTGCTTAATCTGGAATTGCATATTCTGTATTTGAATCATCAACTGAGAACGGAAGCTAGTCAGGAGCAGAACTTTGTTCAATCACTCGCAGATCAATATGAAATTCCTTTTCATCATAAAACAGCAAAACACCTTAAATCAGGACAGGCCGCTTTACAGGAATCAGCTCGTAAGTGGAGGATTGAAGAGTCACACAAGCTGTTAAAACATCTCGGCGGTGGCCGTATTGCTACCGGACATCAGGCTGATGATCAGATAGAGACCTTATTACTGAAATGGCTGCGCGGAACGCATATTTCAAATTTGCAGGGAATGCAATGGAAAAACGAAGCATTTATCCGGCCACTACTCAACTGCAGAAAGACTGAACTACAGGAGTATTTAAAAACTAATCAG
>Ga0115002_10001289_pt1 | contig 34587 bp, 23 predicted proteins | sample ArcticOcean_MG_C_8_FD_89576 | JGI IMG/M metagenome (GOLD analysis project Ga0115002, IMG submission 89576) | Marine microbial communities from western Arctic Ocean - ArcticOcean_MG_CB11_86 | ecosystem: Environmental > Aquatic > Marine > Oceanic | place: Arctic Ocean: Canada Basin | collected... | reverse complement strand
TCGAGATCGGTTACGACTTTTCCACCGAGCGCCAGCGCGATGGCTTGAAATCCCCAGCAAGACGCGAAGACGGGTTTTCCCGCACTGCATAGCTGCCGCAACGATTGTAGCGCCGGCGGTAGCCACTCCCCTCTTTCGACAACCGAGTAATTTCCGCTCCCTCCAATAAACACCGCCCGAGCCGACTCGACCTGTGACTGAGTTGGCACGGTGAACAGCAAATTCGAGGTCGCTATATCATCGTCCTCGCAACCTAGAGCTCGGCTAAAGCAACCAATCTCTTGCTCCCGAATCGGGTCGTCGCTGTCTCGAATCTGTAGGAGCAAGAACTTGGACATTGGCCTCGGGTTGGTTATGGAGTGAGTTTATGGAGTGAGTTTATGGAGTGAGTTTATGGAACGTGGCGATGATTCTCGCCCGCTGAATTAACTACACACGATTAACTACACACGATTAACTACACACGATTAACTACACACGATTAACTACACACGATTAACTACACACGATTAACTACTGGGAAGTTGTGGCGTTTGCGGGTCGTTGATCGAATTCATATATTCGATCAGCTTTTTGTCGAGGTCGGCGAGGATGTTTTTGTTGGCGGCAACTTTGATGACGTTTGTCGTTTCTTCGGGATCGTTGACAAGGTCGTAGAGTTCATCGCGTTGGGGATTCTTGTAATCGCGGATGAGTTTCCACTTTGGCGTTCGATAGCATCGCATGTGAGTCTTCGACTGGTGTTTGGTCGAGTATTGTGTGAAGACATCGTTTTCCCATTTGGTGGCATTTCCGGCGAGGAGTTTGGAGAGGTCGCGACCGCGAATCTTTTCGCCTTTGGGAGGTTTTGCACCAGTGATCGCAAGCATGGTTGGGTACCAATCCAGGTTGGTAATCGATTCTTCGACGACCGTTTTTTGTTTGGTGACGCCGGGCCAGCGAACAGCAGTGGGTACTTTGAGAGACGTGTCGTACATGTTGGGCCGCTGGCCGCGTGGGACGTTGGGTGTGGCTGCGGGGAGTGAATCCTTTTTTAGCACCCAGTGGCCGTTTCCTTTGTGCCAGATTCCATTGTGTCCCATGTTGTAGCCATGGTCCGAGGTGAAAATAACGACTGTGTTTTTATCGAGCCTCCCTTTGTCGAGCGTCGTCATGATTCGTCCGACATTGCGGTCGACACCGCGGACGCTGGCCAAGTATTCGCGAGTCATCCGTTCGACTTTGGGGACGTCGAGTCCTGCGTAGTCGGGGTGAGGAAGTTTGGGTTCGAGTTTCTCAAAGGGCGCCCAGTCTTCGGGTGCAACGGGAAGCCAGCGAGCATGCGGGGCTCGATAATGTACGACCAGCAAAAACGGTTTGTCGTCGGGCTGTTCTTTAATAAACTCGATCGCATGATCGGTAAGAATATCAGTCGTAAGTCCCTCGAATCTTTTCTGTTGGCCATCTTTTTCGAGGGTTGGATTTACTGGTGACCACCCGCCGCCTCGATGGCCCATAAAATAATGGAACCCCGTTTTTGTCGGGTGATGTTTGTCGAGCAAACCCAAGTGCCATTTTCCGACCAAGCCGGTGTGATAACCGGCGCTTTGAACGGCTTCATACCAAGTTGTCGTCGCTGGATCGAGTCCACTGTTCGGCTCGACTCGGGGGTTGAGCCAATCGGTGATTCCCAGTTCGGAACCATATCGGCTGGTAGCCAAGGAAGCTCGCGAGGGACTGCATACCGGAGTGACGACGAAACTGTTGGGCAGGTAAGCTCCCTGTCGAAATAACGCGTCAAGATTCGGAGTGTCAGCGTGAGTCGGACCACGATGAGTTCCAACGGCCCACGGAGCTTGGTCGTCCGTCATGATGAAGACCACGTTGGGACGGTCAGCGGCGATGAGCGACTGGGAAGCGAAGAGGACAACGCAAGCGAAAACAATGACCTGTTTGTTCATGGGGCACTCGTCGAAATGATCGGATGGCAAAAACAAGTTGAGCCGTATTATAAGCACTGAGCAGCGAGATCGCTATCGAGGCAGGAGAGGGGTGGCTTTCAGCGTTTGCCTTTAAAACGCATTCTCCGAGTTGGCAGGAAAATGGGGGCAGGAAAATGGGCACGGAAATTTACGTGCGGATTTATGACCTTAAAGCATCGAACGGCTTTCTACCTCAATACCGACATGTCGAGTTGATAGCAGAATCGGGTCAACAAAATGTTTTCTCTTAATTTTCCTGCCCATCGCTATTTGGGCGCTAGTTTGGTGACCAAGGCGGGGAGGTAACTCACGATGTCACACTATAAATCGCAGACGCCGATTTTTTCGAGTTGTTGTGGGGAGGGAAATTCTCGAACTCGATAACGGGGTGGATAGAGTTCGTTATCGAGTTGCAGTAGTTCGCCAACGGCGTCAGCCACATCGTCCCACGTACCCGAAGCGGCCAGTCCGTCTTTGGTTGGGAGCATGATGTAATCGGCCTTTGGCAGTAGGGAGTCCACTCCTTCACCCCAGACGCAATAAGTTTGCAACTTTCCGTCCTCTTCTCTCTGAAGTCCGGAGAAGTTGGCGACAAAGACGTCGATCAGTTCGCGATCATAGATTTCATCTAGCATCTCCTTTTGATCGGCGTAGAGTCCCCCCAGGAAACGAATGACCAGTTCTGCGTATTCGTTGTACGAAGGGCAGCTAGTGGGCGGCATCCACGATTCCCATTCGCCGTCGACTTCGCGAATTGGGATTGGAGAAAGAGGACGGGGCTGTGATTCGAAGACGTCAATTGTCATCCGCAACATCAGCTCGATGCCTTCTAAGTCGTTACTGCTGGTCATGAACATCGAGTCTCGATGGGGAATCATTGCGACTCGGTCGCCGTTGAACTCAAATTCGCTCAGCCGATCGAGAATCACTCGCGACGAATCGTAATTGTCACCGGTAATGGATGAAAAGAAGCCTTCGCCAATCATGGCGATCCCTTCGGTCGCTTCAGCCAGATTCTCTTTTGCGGCCTCCATGGCCTCGTAGTACGACAGCCCCGCTTGCTCTAACTCTTCGGTAGAAAGAGACCGCATGGAGTCGGGTAAATCGTAGACCAACGAGATGTAAAGGTGTTCGCCCAACGGATAGAGTGGCATGTCGGGGGCGTCGTTTCCGGCGAGACGTTGTTGGAGGTCCAACATGACCATCGTCGCCCGAGTCCAAATCTTCGGCATGAGGCTTTCACGCAACTCATCCCGCTCTTCGGGTAACTCGATCTCACCACTGAAAAAGACCCGTACGATTCTGGCGACATGATCTTCACGTTGTTCCGCGTCCAGCGAGCAGAATTCCGCAAAGATGTTCGTTAGATTGACGACTCGGTCGGACTCCGTTTCGCTTAGTTTGAAGTCCGCCGCATTGTATTCTACGCTCAAGGTGTCATCGTGTTGTCGGATCGCGTCAATTAACTGCTGAGCATAGCTATCCGGAGTAGGCTCCATCCGATTTTCCTCATTGCATGTTCATCTATGGGAAGAGTAGCCGTCATCATACGATTGAAGCTGCTGTGGGGCAATTGGAATGGAGAGGGGGAAGTGGAGAAGGACAGAAGTGGAGAAGGGGAGAGCGACGGAGGTAAGTTGTGCGGCGGAGGTGCATGAAAAAAGCGTCGAACTAGATGGAGTTCGACGCTTTGGTTTTGATCGTTGATGTGTGACGTGCGCTAACCGCCGGATGAACCAGTTTTTTCCTTGGCGATTGGTTTTGGCCCGGCCGCCAGGACCTCTTGGGAAATGCCGTCGGCGTACTGAGAAAAGTTTTCGACAAATAGGCCGACGAGTTTTCCTGCCATCGCATCGTAGGCCATTGGGTCGCTCCACGTATTGCGAGGAATCAACAGCTCACTTGGCACTCCAGGACAATCCGTTACCACGTCGATTCCAAAGAAGGGATCCGTTTTTCGGCCCGTCTTTTCTAACTCGCCCGAATAGATCGCGTCGAGTATGGCACGAGTATGGCTGAGCTTGAATCGCGAGCCATCTCCATACGGACCGCCTGTCCATCCTGTATTGATCAGCCAAACATGAGCTTCGTGTTCTTGCATTTTGGCCGCCAACAGCTCCGAGTATTTTCGGGGGTGCCAAACGAGGAAGGGCCCTCCGAAGCAAGGGGAGAAAGTTGCCTGTGGCTCCTTAACGCCAACTTCAGTTCCCGCAACTTTCGCCGTGTAGCCACTGATGAAATGGTATTCGGCCTGAGCGGAACTTAGCTGACTGACCGGCGGCAATACTCCAAAAGCGTCGCACGTTAGAAAAATGATATGTTTGGGATGAGCGGCAATGCACGGAATCTTGGCGTTGTCGATGTGTTCGATCGGATACGATCCGCGGGTATTCTGCGTGATACTGGTGTCGGTGTAATCGACTTCTCGAGTTGATTCGTCGTACACCACGTTTTCCAGAACAGCACCATAACCCAATGCGCCGTAAATATGGGGCTCGGATTCGGCGCTGAGGTTGATTGCTTTGGCGTAACAACCGCCTTCGATATTAAACACGCCGTCGATGCACCAGCAATGTTCGTCGTCGCCGATCAAATCGCGGTGTGGATCTGCGGAAAGCGTCGTCTTCCCAGTTCCCGATAGCCCGAACAGTACGGACGATTCACCAGTCTCGCGATCTGCAGTAGCCGAACAATGCATCGACAACACGCCGCGCTTCGGCATCAAGTAATTCATCAGAGTAAAGACGGCTTTTTTCATTTCGCCGGCGTACTCGGTTCCAATGATCACAACTTCGCGTTGTTCCAAGCTCATACTAACGCTGGTCTTTGAATCGACGCCAGGCAACGACTCATCTGCCGTGTCGGCTCCGGCATTCCAAATCACACAATCCGGTTCGCCAAACGATTCGAGTTCTTCGGCGGTCGGTCGGATTAACATGTTGTGCATAAACAACGCGTGGTAAGGTCGAGCACAAATGACGCGAACTTTAAGACGGTATTGCTGTTCCCAACCAGCGTAGCCATCGACACAGTACAGCCGAGGTTGTTGATTGAGGAAGCTTATCGCTTGGTCGCGACTCTTGCCAAATGTCTCCTCGCTAAAAGGTGCATTGACAGGACCCCACCAAACTTCGTCCGTTGAATCTTCGTTGTCGACAAGCCTTTTATCTTTTGGCGAACGTCCCGTCTTCTCATTGGAAAATGCAATCAATGCACCGCGGCTCGAAATAGCCGACCGCGCTTCGTATTTTAGCGCTTCCTCATAGAGCTGTGCCGGTGAAGCGTTTCTAAAGATCGTCTCGACCGAAATGCCGAAATGACTCAGATCAATTGTACGCATGCGTTCCGTCCTTACTGCTAGCGTATCGACTCTTGTAGGTGCACGTCTTGTGTGCAGGCTCGTTGGTCGGTCGGTTTAACGAGTTGTGCCCGCAAAGGTTAGCGAGCAAAAATCTCTCCGATTTTGGCCACTAAACTAGGTGAACACTAATCCTTCGTTAAGATTCAGGCTATGCCAATCTACTGTAATGAGAGAGCAAGGGTGCATTTTTTTCAAGGATTTTCACGAGCTATTTTTTGACTTCAGCGAGTTTAAAAAAGAAAATTCGCTACGACGAAAGTGCGATGTTTCACCAGCGATAATGACGGCGCGAAGCTGGGTAGGACTGGCGCGTTTTGCTGAACGAAGCGGAGGGCCAAGCGACGCTTGTCAAACTAGAGTTGAGCGCATAGTGCACAATGTTTGTGCGGTAAACGCACGTTTGACGGGAGCAGTGTGCGGATTGGATGCTCAGGCGAAGTCGGAAAGGTCGGGGTCTTGGTAGTGTCCAACAGGTAAAAGTGCCGGACGGAATCCGGTCCAGTAATTTCGACCTGCTTTGGAGAGTCGGCGACGATAAGCTGTTCCGATTCTGGAGGAATCTCCCCGCAGGAAGCAATGTCCTTTGAGAATTCCAAGCGTTTTGGTGGAACTGTCGAGTGCGGAGCTGCTCAGGGCTGCTGGGATTTCACCGAGATCAAGATCTTTTTCGGGCTCCATTCGATAACACCATTCCGACACGTTACCGACCAAGTTTTCACAGCCGTACGGAGTGCGAATCTCGCTGAACGCTTCAACATCGCACGTGTCATCCGCGAGAAGTTGGGCAAGTTTTGGAAGTTTTGGAAGTTCTTGCACAACAGTTGAGTTGGTGGCTGGACCGGACCAAGGATACTTTCGTCCATCACTTCCGCGTGCGGCTTTTTCCCACTGCCATTCGGTAGGTAACATCAATCCGGCCCAACGGCAGTAGTGCAGGGCGTCAAAATAATTGACGAACACAACGGGATGATTTTCTTTGCCTTCTGGACAGCCGTCAGTCCAATGCTGCAAGAATTCACCTGCCGCTTCGCCGCTTTGCGTTTCGTAGTCTGTCGCTTCCAGGAACTTTGTAAATTGGGCATTGGTCACGGGATGTCGGGCGAGAAAGAATCCTTCCGAGTGGCCCTGGCGATCTCTGCCAGCGATGAACGGACCGCCGCCGATCCAGATCATCTCCGAGCCATCGACGGGATTAATCCAACTGGCATTGGCTGCGCCGCCACGCGTGTCGCTTCGCATCAACGTCACTAACTCGGGTGGAATGAGTCCATGTTCAACGGCGTAATCGAGTGCGACTTGGTATATGTCGGTGTTTTCAGCTCGTGCAATATACCGCCAAGCAGCGAAGCCTTGTCGTTCAGGTTCCAATTGCGTGAGTTGGTCGAGAGCTGCAAAGAGCGTTTCTGAATCGTATTTCGTGATCATGGCTTACTCTTCCACCCCCAGGATTTCATCGAGCTCGGCCATTGCTTGCTTCCCTTCTTCGGGGTGAACCATAAACAAATAGCTGGCGAAGCCTCTGAGGTAGCTGGCAAAAGCTGGATTGCCGTCCGCTTGCGATTCGATTCCGTGCTTTCGACAATTGTGTAGCATCGCCCGGAAGCGTCTCGGTTGCGGGCGGGGAATTCGCAGACCGTCGTTGACAACGATTCCGGTGATCGACTGTCGTTGCGATCGCCGTATAGCTCGGAACTTTGCCTGATTAACAATGAATCCTTCTTGATGGCAGATTTGATCGACCCACCAGCGAAAGCGGCCGACGCTGGTTTCGGTATTGGCGAACGAAAAAGTAAGATCGTCGGCGTAGCGTGTGTAGTCTCCTTCGCAGCTTTTCGCCAATCCTTCGAGACGAGCGTCGAGTCCACGGCAGATGATGTTTGAAATAGCGGGCGAAGTGGGACCTCCTTGCGGCGCGTGCCCAAAGCCGAATCGCGATGGATCACTGGTGTAGGTACACAATCTCGCTAACGTCGCGCCGACGTTTTCAGAATCGTCATTCGTATGGAATCGCCCATTGCCCGTGAAATATCCCAGTTTGGCAAACAGCCCAATCACTCGGTTTGCATGGATGGTTGGGAAGAAGTCCTTCAAGTCGAACTTCAGAATGATCTCTTTCCCTTGGTGGATGGTTGCGTTGGTGACGGTGGAGCGACCCGTGACGAAACCGTGCGCTGCCGAATGGACGGGGACGTTGTCGAGGATTTGGCGGAGGATTTGACGTTGGACCCATCTCAGCTGCGAGCCTGGTGCACAGATCGTGCGTTCTCCACCACCTCGTTTGGGAATGGTGAACTTTGTATAGGGCCCGTTTTTCTCATCTGTAGCCAGCAGGAAATAGCCCAGTTGTTTTGCAGACTTGATCCCCAGCAAGTCGCGCAATTCGCCGACGGATCGAATCGCTGGAAGTCCGTTCTTCTCCTGTACCAGGGAACCGCTAACTTGGTTTTTCATCCGCCCCGAGTTGCCTCGGAACCAGCCCGATGTGTCCCAGTCGCCAGTCTTGCTATCGGGAAGCGCGACTTCGAGTAGTGCGTTATCGCGAGCTAGTTTGCGAATATGCGTACGGACTTCGGGCAAAGGATCGCGTGATAGTCGCCGAATGATTCGCAGGCAAGCGGGCCGAGGAAAGTGCATGATCGCAAAGTCGGCGAGACTGGTTCGAACTTCACCGAGTTCGTGTTCAAATAGATCCGACAGGTTGGACCAGACATAAGCACAGGCGAGATTGGTGGCGGAATCGTACGATGTACGGTTCATGCGGCCGTTGAGGGCGAAATGGAGTTGAGTTAGGTTGAATCCAACGCTAACGTCTCCCAGCCCGATTAAATTACCGAGTTCGTCGATGCGTTCCTCGAACTTTGCATCCACCGTCGCATTGGTCGCTATAATCGTAGTGTCCAATGAGGAACACTTCGCAATAATTCTTCTCGTCCAGTCATTTCATATGCCTCGCATCCTGTTTCGCGAAACAGAGCCAATTCGCTTGCATGTGCGGTGGCTGTAATTTGTGTAAACAGTAAACTGTGTACTGGCAAGCCATCGAATGCTTGTCCACTACGCACATACCATAGCAAATTCTCATCTCCATGGCACACTTCGAACAGAATATGCAGCGAACTTACGCACTGAGACAGCCTGCAATGGCAGAGAGTGTGCTCGACGAAATTGAACCTCCCTTTAGTTATGTAGAGATCGATGGCCTTGTCGAATTGCTTTTCGATCCGCCTTCCGCGAAAGTTGCCAATCAAGTCATTCGCAATCTGACAGATGCGGAGCTTACTGTCTCGCAAAGCTGTTCAGTCCAAGACTCGCTGCAAAGTAGTTACTTCTGTCGTTGGTCGACGGTCCGTTTGAATGCTATACGAGCGACGGTCGATGTCGATTTTGTCGTCGATTTGTTATGCGAAGTTTTGCAGAATGATAACGCCTGGTCGGTGCGGCGAGCTGCTATCGCCGCCTTGTTTCGCTCGAATCATCGCCACCACATCGCGATCGCCTCCGATGACCCGCATTGGCGAGTTCGCCATGCTTTGGTCGACACGTTTTTAGAGTGGGGTGAAGACGAAAGCGAACGAAACGGGATACTCGCTCTGCTGACCTCCGATGAACGCGAACCTCGGGCCGAAGGGATTCGGATCTATTTGGAGCACGTTTGGCTCGGACGCGATTTGCCGAGCGACATTCCGACGGCGAGCGAGCCTAGTGAAGATTGTCCGTTTTGGGATTGGTATCCACAAGTTGTCGCGAGACGAATGGAAAATATGGGTGAGGTGGGCCGTCGTAACTCCATCGACTGGATGCCGCTCTTAATCGGACTCGACAACGAACAAGTTCGCAAGCAAGCGGGCAACGCGTTGTCGATGCACGGCGAGGGCCGTCACTTTGCAGCAGCGATCAACCTTTTGGCCGATCCGCGAGCGGATGCAGCTCACTCTTTGCGAGCCGTCTTGGGAAAGTTGAGTCTCGATCGGATCCAGTCAATCATCGACTACCTGCTCGCAACAGACCAACGCTCGCCAACTCAAACGGAATGGTTACTCGATCAATTTGACGAACAGTACTCACGGCCCGAATTGGAAGATTTTATTACCCATTTGTCAGCCAGCATCGCGACGGAAAAAACTGGGGTGCGTCGAGCGTTTGCGAGGATCGGTTTGCGGTCGACGGAGTTCATTCCCGTCGAGACGTTTGCCCGATTTGTCGAAACGGATAGCGATCCGAAAGTTCAAGGAATTGGGATGGCCGTTTTGCGGAAGCAGAAAATCGCTCCCGCCGATCAATCGTTCGCGATCGATCGCGTCTTTGACGGCAACTCGCTGGTTCGACTCGAAGCAACCGACTGGCTGCTCGAGTCATCGCCAACTGCCGAGTTTCTAACGACGGCGGCTAAGCATCGAGACTCTCAGGTTCGCAAGTTAGTTGGGAAATATCTTGCTAGTCACCGGGACCAATCTCCGGAATTATTGCGACAACTGCAAGCTGACTTTCACCCATACGTTCGCGCCGCGGCACTCACATCGGAACGAGCAAAAACATTATTGGCCGATCCAAGTAAGGAAACTTCGTGGCTGGTGTTGTCGCGGGCGGCGAAGTTTGAGAAGACTCCGTTGTGGGAGATCGCACCGCAAGAGACGTGGCATCAAACGCTCAAGCCAGAACCCAACAACGACCCGATTAACCTCGAGTTTGGCTCGACAGAATGCAAAGTTCCCTTCGGCGATATGGGAGCCGACGTTTCGCGGATTGGATTGTCGGGACACTATGGTCTGCCCGAAGAAGGATTTGCAGAAGCAGTTTCAACTGGCGTGAATCTCATGTTTTGGGAACCCTACTACCAGACGATGACCAACTTCTTTCGCCGAGTGCCAGCCGTTGAGAAGAATCGAATTCATTTGATTGCAGGAACGTATGAAGCGAATCCAAAAAAGATACGAACGGACCTGGAACGAGCTTTACGATTGTTAAAGTTCGAACGGCTCTCGCTGTTTTTGCTTTACTGGACGCACTCTTGGGGCAGAGTAACCGACGAGGTTGTCGACGAACTCGATAAGCTCAAGAGCGAAGGCAAGACAGCGATGTATAGCCTCTCCACTCACAACCGCCCATTGGCGATCGACGCTATCCAACGCGGTTGGAATCCGATTATGGTCAGGCATAGTGCCGGACACCGCGGCGCGGAGGAGACAGTTTTTCCCGTGGCGAGCAAGTATCGCTCGACGCTGATTTCGTTTAACAACACTTGTTACGGTCGCTTGCTACAACCCATCGGAAACTCGCCCGGACTCAGCCCCGCCGATTGCTATCGGTACACGTTGGCCCAATCCGCCGTTTCGATTTGCCTGACCGCGCCAGCGACCTTGGAACAATTGCGAGAGAACTTGCAGGCTCTGGTTCATCCCGAAATCTCCCCAGAAGAAATGGAGCGGATGAAACGACACGGCGACTTGCTTTACCGCCAAGATAAGACGTTCGAGCGATTAGTTCGTCGGCTTTGAGATCGCGTGACGTCAAGATTGGAATGTAAAAGAAGCTTCCGACCGCTCGAGTCACTTACCTCCAGAGGACACTGGTTCCCCGTGATCGACCTGTAGGTCATGGCGTAAGCATGTTTGAGTTGATACTCAATTTCCTTCCACGGCGTAACGCCGCAGTTATCGCTACCTCCAAACGGCCTGAGAATTGATTCTGAGTATACGAGTTTTCCGCGAGCTTTGGAAGTTACTTAGTACTTCCAAAATCAGCATGCGCGTTTATTCCGATTCGCTGGCGATCTTTTGATAAAACCGGATCGCCTTCTGGTAGGTCGCTTCGGCCTGCTTGCGTTCGGGTTGTGAAATACGACTGTTGCGATTGGTCCACAGCAGTTTGATTGACTCTTCGCACCATTGAGCGCTCTTTCGCGACGCCCGAATCGGTTTGTCGTTGACGATCACGTTGACGACGTTGGTGTGCAATTGAGGGAATTGTCGCAGCGCCAACCAGCTGCTGGCAGCTACGGGAACCTGAAATTCCAACCGATGAGTCTTGCCGTCAGCTGGTACTTCTTGTTTAGCGACCACGAGGCCATTCTGAACTATTTCCACGAGCCGAACTCCACCTTTCACGGTTTCCTCGGTGCGCGGAGCGTGGAGGTTCACAGTGTCGCCGACCATTCGTCGTCCCGAGGCTGGAATTAACATGCCGTAGGCCACTGCTTTGGGGATCTCGGGGGCGAAGCTAACTTCTGCGATGACCGTAACGGTATCCGCTTGCTCCAGGTCGACATTGGCAAAGCCCGGCGATTGACCTTCGACCTCGAACTTCAGTGCGTGGGCGAAGCCGTCGGACACATACGATCGTCCCTGGCCTACTCCTTCGCACCATTTGCCAAAATCCAATTGCTGAACTTTACCCATCTGAACGTAGACTCGGCCTTGGCCAACTCGCCGGCTACTCATGCAGGGGAAGTCGGTTTCGCCGCTGAGTCGAATGGGCAATCCGCAGTTGAGCAGGTGATACCAAGTGTTCCATTCGGGAACGCGGGCTGTATCCATGGCGCTGATGAAATCGCAGACTCCCTCGGCGCCACTTACAAAAATCTCCATAGCACCGGCCCCGTTCATTTCGGGAACGGCATAGTTCGGCAACTGATCGGCAGCTCGAGCGATACTTCGAGTTGCTTCGACCAAGTCGATTGATCCGTTACGGTTTTCGTCCATCTTGCCAAATGCTGCTGGCAGAAGAGCGCCTTTGATTTCATTTTGGGAGAGGCTCAGATTCTTATCGGAATCGAATTTGTCGAGCATTCGTTTCGCGGCGGCAGCTGGATTGACGTGCATCGCCGAGTGGGGATAACCGGTGACTCCACCTTGCTCTTTACACCAACGCATGACCGGAACTGTCCAAGTGGGCCATCCTTTGTCTTTGGATCCCGCCGATCCGGGGTAGGTTTGATCTTTGAGATTTAAAAGGCAAACGTGGCCCAATGCCGCCGACCCGAAACCGCTAATCTCTAAGTCGTATTTGAGGATCGTTGTCGGTTCGCTGATCTCGTCTGCAATCGGATTGAAATAGCGACGTTGAAAATCGAAACATGGACCCCAGGTTAAGACACATCCGACGTTCAGCCCTTCCCCTTTGACTTGCCGAAACATGTCGGCAGGAGTGACGCCTTCGGTGGGGTTCGTGTAGTGAGAGCAGCCTGCGCCGTGGATGTGATGATCGCCGCAGTAGAAACCATAGTCCATCGGCTTCACCCAGCGTTGAACTTGGATTTGGAGATGAGTGTCTGGTGTCACAGTCACGTTTCGCTGCAGCATTCGATATTCGGGGCCGCGCGAATAGTGCACTGTGAATTGACCTGGTGGCAGGAGTACGACTTCGCCGTCGGCCCGATAAATCTGCGGTTGGAAGAAGAGGTCGGGCGCGAGCCGCTTGGGTTGAGTTGGATAGACTCGGCCGCGGGAGTCGCGGAAAGTCAGCTTGGCGATGGTCGGTTTCCCGTCGTCATCTCGAATTGTTAGCTCGACTGGTATCGCAGGTGCGATGTCGAACAGAACGGGCGTCTCACCGCGAAAGCCAATGTCTTGAGTGCCTTCGCCGACATCGAATCCAATCGTCGACTCTCGCTTTCCTTTCTCACTGCTATAAATCAATGCGATCGCATATTCAACTTCGAGCCCGCTGAGGTTTGTGGTCATGGGCGGAGCTTGGAACATCTCTAAAGAAAGAAAGCGATCCGACTTGTTGTTTCGATTTTCGTTCTCGTTCAGTTCCGTTTGAGCTTGCCTCTTGAGGATGCCGAGTGCAGCGCCGGAATAGACGGCGCCACCTTGCGGGCTGATGATCTTTAATTGGCGAGTAACCGTGCTTTCATTGAGAACTTTGACCAAGATTGGAGTGAATCCGCCTTGTTGAAGTTTGGCCTTTGCAGGTCCTCGCGTCACTTTGACGCGGACTTCTGGATTCAACGAAACGACGAGCAGGACTTGTTGATCCAGCAGTGTTTGCAACAGCTTGGCGTCCCGCTTTGCAATGGCGGCGTTCAGTTTCGCAGTCAGCTCATCGGGCAACGGTGCGCCGACATACTCCATCGCCTTGATGATGCGAGCGACGTTGGCTCCCAGCGGTTGTCCCTCGACTTCGCCGGACGGCACTTCCGCAAGAATAGGCGACAATGCAATGAAGAAAACGCCATGAGAAACGCTGACAGAAAGTACGAAGAGAGTTAGCGCACGAAGAAGCGGGGAACGAAACATCGTCTTTTCTCCTGAAGGTTACGCGGTCAGTTTACGTGACGCGAACCCTCGGAGCAAACATTGGCTCGTCAGCGTTGAATCGGTAATACCAGCACGACGCGCAAGCGAGTGAATCTTTGGGGAAGCGGTATTTTACTCGCTGGCGCTGCGTGTGGGTATTACTCGCTGGCGCTGCGTGTGGGTATGGAACAAACATTGGAGAAACGCAGCTTCAAAAGTTTGAAGTTAGGTTTTCTCTTCTGCCGGTGGCTCTTCTTCTCCCATTCCCATTTTGTCCAAGGCGACTGTTTTGATCATTTTTAGATCGAGTTTGCCGGAGCCCAGAATGGGTAGTTGATCGACTTGGATAAACGAATCTTTCGACGGGATGAAGATATTGGGCAAACCGGCCGCTTGCAGCGACTTGATCAAGTCTTCGGGAGCCTCGTCGATTGCCAAATGCAAGACGATGAGTTGTTCGCCTTTTTTCACATGAGGGACCGCGGTAACGGCGGCTTTCAGTTCTTCGTTGTCTTCGTCGCCACCGATGATCTGATTGAGCGTTTCTTCGACTTGGATGTGAGGGACCATTTCGCCGCCGATCTTCGAGAATCGGCTTTGCCGTCCAGTGATTTGGATGAAGCCATCGGGGTCGATCAGCGCGATGTCACCAGTTACATACCACCCGTCTCTAATGACTTCGGCGGTGAGATCTTCGCGTTTGTAATATCCCTTCATCACATTCGGCCCTTTGATCAGCAACATGCCCGATTCGCCGACGGGAAGATCTTCAAAGGTATCGGGATTGACGATGCGAGCGGAGACGCCTGGGACTGGGCGGCCGACGGTACCTTCTTTGCAGTCGACTTGATCTCTGTCCGAGCGGGCAAGCGGAATGTTTACCGAGGCGAGTGGCGACAATTCGGTAGTCCCGTATCCTTCGACTGGTCGGATTCCAAACTTCTTTTCAAACGCATCGGCAACATCGGTTGGAAGTTTTTCGGCGCCGGTGACTACGACATCCAGCTTGGCAAAGTCTTCCGCATCGCAGCGTCGAGTGTAAGTTCTCAGGAAAGTAGGTGTTGCGAGTAACACTGTTCCATCGTTCTTGCGGCACAGTTTGCCCACTTGTTTTCCATCGAGTGGACTGAAGTGATACGCGGCGCGGACGTCGAGAGCCAACATGGTCCACAACGTAACGGTGTAACCCATGGAATGGAAGAACGGCAAGATGCCGATTACTGTGTCGTCGTAAGTTAGCCGCACGATTTGATTGATCGCGTCGACGTTCGACATCACATTGGAATACGTCAACATCACACCTTTGGGCGTGCCCGTCGACCCCGATGTGAAAATCAGCGTTAAGATGTCGTCGTGTTTGACAGTGTCTAATTTTAGTTGGCTTTCCAGCATGCCCGCGGGCAGTACGTACGCTTGGAAGGCGCAAGTGACCTTGTCCATCAGGGTCGGCTTGTCTTTGAAGTCTTCCAGCAAGATGACTTTGGCATTCAGGTCGAAGTTCATTTTCTCCATGAACTTCTTGCTGGTCAGGATGGTCTTGATTCCGGCCTGTTCAATACAGGCGTTCATGACCTCGGAGGAGACGGTGTAATTTAAGTTCACAGCGACGCGGCGGTCGAGTGCCAGGGCGGCATTGGTAACGGCGCCACCGAGGGATGGCGGAAGCAACACGCCAACGAATTGCTCATCGTCAGAAATTGCATGGCGGTTGATCAAGCGACGAAGAACTAGCGCCCGAGTTAACAGTTCGCCACCTTTTAGTTTGGCGCCTGTTGAATCGGCTGCTTTGACACCCCGTTTCCGCTTCTTGCATTGACGGATAAATTGTCGAGTGATAATGGGCATGCGGTCGGCTCGCTGTTCCACGGCATCGGCTCCTAACTGTTGAACGGCATTTCTAACGACGTGTTGATCTTTGGGGTTGATGAGGGCCTCTCCAAAGTGAATCGATACTGGATAGGGAATTTTCCGAGGCCATTTCCAAAAGAACTTTCCACCTTCAAAACTAAATATACTCCCCCACAATTCGTCGAGGTAGACCGGAATGACGGGAGCGTCCGTTCCCTTCAGGATTTTCATCATCCCAGGCTTGAACGTCTTTACTTGTCCGCTGCGTGAGATCCCGCCCTCCGGGAAAATACAGACTATCTCGCCATTCTCCAACGCCGTTCGAGCAGTTTTCAACGCCGCCATTATCTTTTTGGGTTTCGATTCGATCATGATCGCCCCGTACAAATCCGCCATCCACTTCAACCACTTGTTATTAAAGTTTCCAGCAAATACGACCATTCTCACTGGACGAGAACTCACCAGAAGCAGCAAGATTCCATCCAGCCAAGAGACGTGATTGGGGACCAGCAGTGCTCCACCGTGACTCGGTATGTTTTCGATGTTATGCAGTTTGACTCGATAGAGCGTATTGGTCGCCAACCAGACAATGAAACGGATGGTGGCTTGAGGTAACAGCCAAATGATGTAAAAGAAAACGGGAATCGATAGAAGACCACTGATAAAGAAAATGTCGACGGCACGCAAAAGCGGCAACGACGACGCTTGCGTAATTACCGAACTGACTGTCGCCTTCGACGACTTAAACCTCTTGAGGTAGTCATTTTGGTCGACGAATTTACCCTCTTTCAGAGTCGCTTTGGTTTCGATCCATAGGAGGTGCGCAAGGAAGGACTCGTATTCCTCTTCACTAACCTCCTTCAGATACTCTTCGATTTTGGGTTCCTTACCCGCGCGAATCTCAGCTGCGAATTTGGCTTCTAGTTGCTGTATCTCGGCGTTGTGGACTTTGCTGATCGTTGCTACTTCGTCGAGCGAGCCTGGATGAAAGGGAAGTCTGGCAGCGTAGTAAAACAACGATGCAAATAGCACTCCTGTGAATACCAAGAAGTTGGTCGCGGCGAGAACCGAACCGCGCGTCTTCGGTTCACTATTATGTTGCATGTAGGATTCGAGCGGAATCGAGAAGAGGCCCGCACTTGTTCCCAATGCCAAGAGTAAAAAACATGCCCAGACAAAGGTAAATGTAATTGCGTATTGGGAGTCGACAATGGCTCCTTGGGCCGTGAAGATCAGCATCGAACTTAATGCCACTCCAAATGCTCCCAGTGGCAACAATCCCAACTCAACTCGTCCAGCTGACCAAACCCCCGCCAGAATGCTGCCGATACCGACACCGATCACGAGGCTGACCAGCAATGGTGATTTTGTTGTTTCCAGCAGCGCTCCACCTTCAAAAGCGAATTGGTCGATATTCAGATTGGCGAGCGTCCCGATCGACCAAAAGAAGACGATCCCCAATGCGACTCGAAAAAGTGCTCGGTTGGATGCGAGTAATCGCAAATCGCGATACGTTTGAGCTACGGCGTTCCAAGGGAAAGTTCGTTTGGGATTGGCCGGTGGGAGCGAGCGAATAAGAAGACTGCAAATCCAGCCGACCACCGCGACCCCGATTAGCACATAGGCCGACAATTGCCATTCTATGCCACGGTTGCCCGTCTCTTCGGAGAGCCAACTTCCAACGACCGCGCCGACGATCGTCGAACCGACCGTCGCTAGTCCAAAGAGGCTGTTTGCAGCGGAGATGCGACTTGGTTTAAGTAGCTCGGGGATGATCCCCAGCTTTGATGGTGAAAATAATGCGCTTTGTGCACCCATCAATGCCACGACCGTAAGCAACAACCAGAATTGTTCGGTGGCGATGGCGACGATTCCGAGTGCCATGATAAGAATCTCGGCGACTTTGCAGCCGACGATGACGGTGCGCTTACTATATCTGTCAGCTAAATATCCCGCTGGTGCGGCTACCAATAGATAGGGCAGGACGAAACATACGGTGCCTGCCATCAGGATCATGCTGTGCTGCGAGGGTTCGACGTAGTCCTTCCCGATCCCAATTGCGAGCCAGCGAAAGATGTTATCGTTTGTCGCTGTCAGTGTTTGCGTCAATAACAGACCGACGAAACTCGGCGCCATGAGCTTGTCTGACGAGATATCATCCTGGGGTTTAGCTTCCCCTGCGGAGGCGTCAGCAGTGTTTTCCGACATGATTTTTCATTCCCTAGGGTCTAATTCGCACGCGACTAGACAGATCTGTATTGCAAACATCCATTGTTCGTGGGTACAGTTTGCCCCAATTGTCCATTTCGCGTCAACTTGGGAGTAAAAAGATGAACCGTTTCGGTTGCTTTTTAACTGGAATAATTGTGGGTGCTTTTGGGACCTACTTTACCATGAGTTACCACATCGTCAGCGCGCACGATGGTATGCACGCCGTTCCCAAGGTTTCTGCGAAATTCTCCGACGTATACGTAGATATTCGGCATTTTGGATACAAGGAATGGGACGACCATCGGCCTTTGGCACTCGCGCTCTACCAAGCCGACAAGGCGTATCTGTTGCAAGATTCTGCTACAGAAGGTTTTCGGCAAACAATTGGCAATGTACTGAACCAATTAGGCTCCCCAAGCGATAATTCGATTCAGCGTTAAGATCCGCAAAACTGCCACCGATCATTTAAACGCGAGAATCGCTTCAGAAGAGGAAACCGTTATTCCGGTTGAATTCCTCATCTCAGGGCTTTTGAGAACAACAGGGCCTTCGCGAACAACGAGCACAACACGATAGTTTCGCGGCCGGTTGAAGATTGAGTCGCCAGCTCTTCGATATCCATAGTGTTCGGCTACGCGCCGCGCGCCAAGCAATTCGCCGAAGCAATTCGCCCGCAACTGACTTCAATTGCGTGTTGGGTAAAGCGTTCGTCCAACTGGCACTAACGGAGGATAGAAATGGATGTCAATCGCAATCAGTGGTTTCTTGCAGGCTTGGTACTGGTCATGCTGGGATTGCAATTCCGCGTCGTTGACTCATTTGTCTTGAATGAGCCGTGTGCCAAGTTTATCGCCAAGCGATTTAACAAACAACAACAAGTCGCGAACGCGAGTCCGTTTCCAATGTTGTTAGGCAACACCGCTGCACCCATGATGGTGGCCAAGCGACCGGTTCGTCCGCCGAAATGGTTGGGCTGGCTGTTGCTCTCAATCGGCGGCGTTCTCGTTCTTCACAGCTTGGCGATGCCGAGGCCGGCAAGTTAGGAGTCGCGTTAGTCGCGAACGCCTTCGCTGGGGAAGTAGCGTTGGCCTGTCTTGACCTCGAGTTGATCTCGAGTCGGTGCGAATCCGCGAATTCGGACATAGTCTTGCGAGCTCTGGAAAGTTCCGTGTCCTGGGACATTGAACGTGACATGGACGAGTCCGTGGTTGCTGATTTGTGTCGCTGTTTCGGGGTTGATACGCCCAAACGGAAGCTTTACCGTAATTCCGCTTTCGTTGTAGTTGCTGTCGCCTATGCGATGATACCAACGGCCAATTTTTTGGCTCTGCAGACCGCGACTACGCGGGACTTCATTAAAGTCGACTTGTGCCGTCGCAAACAACTCGACGTTCAGTCCTCCTTGGACCGGAACCACTCGTCCTTTTGAGTCCATGGGGAACACGTGGACGATGATGCCATCTGCCGCGACGTCCGCATCCCAATTGGCGAGTGACGCTTGGATTGAGATGTGTGTAATTCTATTTTCGCGAAGTGCAGCGCGAGCGCGGTCGGCGTAAGTTCGCTGACCCGTCACGGCGGGCTTAGTGGTGTCTTTTTCAGGGGCCACAAAGTCGGTTGCCAATCGATCGACTCGACTGCGGAGTTGTTTGGCACTGATTGTCTCTTCGCCCACGGTAGCAGAACTTACTTGCTGCCAACTCACTCGGCGTAGCAAATAGGTAGAAGCATTTCCAAAGCGGAGGACCAGATGGCTTTCGTCGGTCTTCTTATCGACGAGTCCGCTAAATGTTCTGCCACTTTTTAATGAGACATCGATGGTTTCTGCCGCGAAAACCGGAGCCCCTACAAACAGTAAAAGCGCTGCAAGTAATACCAGTTGGCCGATGGCGTTCGGTGTAAAGCGGATCTTGTTTGACATGGGCTCTCGCTCGTTGATTGGGTGGTGGAGCATCCTTCTATGAATGCAAACACAGGACCAAATCGGGGAGAAGTCCTCATCTATTTACGTAAACGTAACGAGTTCCACTACTTATCGAATTTAAAAAAAACTGGCGTCCTTTTTCTTTGTGGTTTTGACGCGACGTCGATGATGCGAATTTTCGACACGAGTTAATTTCGTAACGTATGTTTGCGGAGGAGAATTATTATGAATCAATCAATCCGCGTAATCGTTTTCGGTACTCTATTGATGGCCTGTTCCACTGGCACGATGTTGGTGTTGGCCGAGACACCAAAAGCGGCTGCCGAGCGAGAAGCTGCTGAATTGCTCCGTCGACGTCTTCGCGAAGGAGACGAAATCGAAGACCGCGCAGGATACTTCAAAGAAAACGCCGATCGGTTACTGTTCATCTTGACGGACACTGAGTCGCCCCAGACGTTTCGAGTGCTCGAAAACTTGGCTCTCGAACGAATCTCGCGAGTCATGGACGCGAAGCCCGGGAAACGTGAATGGAGCGTTAGCGGAAAGATCACCGAGTATCGTGGCAACTACTATATTCTGTTGACTCGAGCGATCCTTAAGTCGAAACGTTTCGGCCAATAGCGAACAGACTTGTCCAACGCGGTGATTGACCTGCCGATTTTATTTTGGCGGTTCGTTGTTGGTCGACTCAAATTCCTCGTCTCCCCAAGGCTGGAGTGCTCTAGCCAAAAGGAAGTAGGCACCAACTCCAGGAAGCGAGCCGATAAAACCGGGGATGAGCAGTTCGATATTAAAGAATGTGTTGCCCAGCTGGCTTCGGTAGTAAACATACGCCATTACCGCGAGCGGAATGCAGCCGCCACCAACAAGTCCGCCGAAAAATGCTGCGAGTCTGGGAGTGGCCGCAATCGCAAAACCGATTCCGCCTGACAGCCCCGAAATTGCTATCCAACCCCATAACGGCAGCACATCCCAGTCGGGCATAAAGCCACCGACAATCATGCTGGGGAAAATGATTCCGACCATGCCAATGAAATAGCCGACCTTTTCAGCTTTTGTTTCTTCTTCCATTAAGTCGATCTCCGGTTCATGAAATTGCTCAATCCACAACGTTAATAGTATTGTAAATCGTATCTTTGATGGCAATGCCGTCGGCGGTTTTAAGAGAGTAAGTGATCCCCATTTGCATGACGGGCTGCACGTCTTCTAGTTCGAGGAAGACCGTTTTCCCGTCGCCCAACAATTTCGCGTCGTAAACATCGACTTCGTCTCGTCCCATTTTCTTGGGATTGGCAACGCTGTAGTCAGGCGAGCCGTAGTTGCGGGTCCAGCGATAGTTCCATTGTTCGATACTGAAATTGTCGGGGTCGTTCGCAGTTTCGGGGTCGAGCTCATCGGAGAAGGTGACTTCAATGCCATCCTTTTTCACCTTCAGACCGATAGGTAATCGGAGAGGCTCTTGGCGGTAGCGAACTCGCTGAAAGCACCCGTTCTTCGCCGCCGATGTTTGCCAACCGCGTAAACCACTCACGTAAAGTTGTCCGTCAGTGGCTCGGAACCGAGCGCGCATGACGCCCGATTGAAAAGCGACCGGCAACTTCACCACACCGCCCTGATAGATCTCTCCACGTTTTTCCATCATCGTCAAAAATAGAGCGCACTTGCCGTAGGATAAGTGAACCATTTGGCCCGCCAGTCCCCAGCGATCATCTGGAACCCAAGCTTGCCCGCCCGCCGAGTTATCGACACTGTGTGGGATCCAACAAAGCGGCGGCTCGAATTTAATCGGTGGCTCGTCTCCATGATGCGATGGAATATAGCCGTAGAATTTGCCCTGGCGAACGATATGAATCGGAGTCGCTGGCACCCAACCACCTTGTTGGTCGCCAAACGTTGCGAACCCAAGAGGGCTCAGCGACATCCCGTTCGGATTCCGCAATCCCGTCGCGAATACGTCGAGCTTATCACCGTCCTTTGATACCTTGAGAACCGTCCCGCCATGCGGCACTCGGCCTTCATTAGTACAACGCAAATAGTAAAAGTTTCCGTCGGCGTCGACTTCGAGTCCAGCCGCGAAGCGGTGGTGAAAGCCAGTGACATGGCAGTCGTTGTTAAAGCACTCGTAATAATCGGCCTCGTCGTCGTCGTTGAAGTCGTGCAGGCAGAGTAGTTGGTCGTGGCACGTAACATAAACTATGTCTTTGACGATTCTCAGTCCCAGTGGGTTGAGGAGCCCGGTGGCGTAACGTTTCCAAACGGTTTGTTGTAACTCGTCGTCAATTCCTTTCACTAACCACACATCGCCATGTCCCGTGCAAACGGCCGCGTCGCCGTTGTCGAAGAAGTCGTGTCCGCTGAGATACATGAGTGCGTTCCACGGATTCGACTCGGGAACACCGATCGTGTCGACAGTAAACGCACCCTTCTCTTCGCCTCGCGCTCCGCTGGTTGTAATCGGCGGTTCCCAACGCGCTGGCCCCCCCGACGTGAATTGCTCGAAATCAAATCGCGTCGGCAAACTGGTTAGCAGATCGGCGAAGTTTTCGAGTTGATCGATGTCGCCGTGGTAGATGGCAACCCGAGTTGTGAGTTTGTTTTCGTGTGCTGCCAGCGAAACGACAGCCCGACCCTTCTCGCCGACAACAAGTTCGGCTTTGGTATCGTCGTCTTCTCCCGTCGACTCCAGTCCGACAGCGATAACGCGTCCACCACTTTGCTCGTAAACTAACAGCTCTCGATCGCCGATGGATTTAAGCTCGGCTGTCTCATCGGTCAACTCGAACAGGAGCAGTTGAAGTTCGTTGCTGGCACTCTCGAGTTGGAGCGTACGAGTGTAAACTTCCAGTCCGTTCGACGAGAGGAGCCACGGCGAGTCGAGTATTTCCGTTTCGCCAACATCGTAGCGAAAAGCGACTCGTTGTCCGTGAACGTATAGCCCTCGATAACGACCGACCGACCTTGGAACTGGGCCGAATTGGCTATCGCGAGGATCTTTGAATTCACCAGACCGGCTCCACCCTTGCACTGCAGGGTTGGAAAAATCTACAGGTGTGTTCACCGAATGGCGATTCTCAAACCGGAAATCTTCCCGCGGGTTGATATCGACAAAACGTCCTCGCCACATCGCCGACATTTGCAGCAGGTCCGTGTCGAATAAGAATGCGCCGCCACCAAAATCGCCAAGTTTTACGGCGACCCCTTTGGGTACGACTAGATTGGCATTGCTCTGCACAGTCAACGAACCCGAAAAGAATGGACCCGTGTCCATTTTCGACCACTCTTGAGAGTTGGCATGATTGGAGGACAAGCACAGAATTGGCACTAAAACGAGAGCGGTTAATACGGCAAAGCGGTTGTTCAACGTCATAGCAATTTACGCGGTTTGCAAAAGGAGGGGTGAACGCAAATGAGGTGGGGTGGATAATTTCGTCCCGTCTGGATCTCAGACGAAAATACGGAGGGCAGCACCGGTCTTTGGTTGGCTGGCTTACGACAGAGCTGGTTCTAGATCGGGATTCAGAATCGATTCATTATAATTCTTTCGCAACCCATTTGCCATTCGTTTGCGCGGGTAAGAGTGAGCAAATGTAGGATGGCCTTTTCAGGCCGTCATTTGCAACGAGATGCATTAATGGGGATGCATTCCAAGGATTCCCCAGCATTCGTTGTATCGGGAACTAAATAAGTTATCATGCTCTCGTCGAATTAACTGTTTTTGCATTGCAAGAGGTGTCATATGAATCGCAACGAAACCAATCGAAGTCGTCGTCAGTTTCTTGGTCAAGCTGCCGTTGGAGGAGTTGCACTCCCCTTGCTCGTTACGAGCAATTCGGTTGCGGGAGCATCGAAGCGTTTGAACATCGCGGCAGTTGGAGTTGGTGGAAAAGGCCGCAGCGACATTGCCAACTCGTCGAAAGGCCATAACGTTGTTGCGATTTGCGACGTCGACAAACGAACGCTCGCTCAATCAGCCAAAGAATACCGCAAAGCAAAGCAGTACACCGACTGGCGGAAGATGCTCGAACAAAAAGACATCGATGCCGTCACCGTTTCGACACCCGACCACATGCACGCTCCGATTGCGATTACTGCCATGGAGCTGGGGAAACACGTCTACGTACAGAAACCTCTCGCTCACACGCTGTTCGAGGCGCGACAGATGCGATTGGTCGCCCAAAAGCACGGCGTGGTAACTCAGATGGGCAATCAGGGTCACAGTGGAAGTGGTTACAAAACCGTCGTTCGATTGATTCAAGAAGGTGTTATTGGCAAAGTCAAAGAAGCTCACGCTTGGTCGAATCGTCCGATTTGGCCGCAGGGAGTTCGACGGTCTGAAAAATCGGATCCCGTCCCCGATTGGTTGGAGTGGGATTTGTGGTTGGGTGTTGCTCCCAATCGCCCCTATGTAGGTCCCGCTGAAGGCGCGAAAAAATCCCGCGGCGCGTACCATCCTTTCAACTGGCGCGGATGGCTCGACTTCGGTGTCGGAGCGCTTGGTGATATGGGCTGCCACATTATCGATCCCGTCGTTTGGAGCTGTGGGTTGAGTGCCCCCACGAAAGTCTGGTCCGACGGACCGATACCAAACGGCGAGACGTTTCCAAAGTGGGGAATCATTCAATACGAATTCCCAGGGACGGAGTTTACGTCTGGCGACAACTTCCGCATGACGTGGTACGACGGCGGCAAGAAGCCCGATCAAAAACTAGCGCGTCTCGGCAAAGGCGAGGAGTTGCCAAGCAACGGTTCGTTATACATCGGTGAGAAAGGTGTTATCCTCTGTCCTCATGGAAAGAATCCAACGCTCCATCCCAATTCACAATTCGGCGAGAAGATTGAACTCGAAGCCGCCGACGACCACTATCAACAGTGGACTAACGCGTGCTTGGGAAATGGCGAAACGACTTCGCACTTCGGGTATGCAGGACCCTTGACCGAGACCGTTTTACTAGGGACGGTCGCAATCCGATTCCCCGGCAAGAAACTAGAATGGGATTCGGAAAACATGAAGTTTACCAACGTCGCCACAGCCAATCACTTCGTTCACCACAACTACCGCAAAGGTTGGGAAGTTCCGACCCTCACTCAAGGGTGAGGGAACGTGCTAAGTGAGATGGAGTGAAGTGATCGAGTGGTGAATTGTTCGAGTAAATCGTGTTTAGGTTTGGTTGAGCACGATTTGTAGATCGTTTCCTCGCTTCTCGACGGTGAAGTTCAAGCCAGACGTCTCAAAGCGAGTGTATTTTGGATCGAAGAGGTGCTTTGAGTTTTCCTCTTTTTCATGATCATCTTGTTCAACTTCATCTTCGTCTTCGAGCATCTCTCCCGACTCTTCATCGTATAGCTGGGGCGAGGTCCACGGTGGGATAATTAGAGCTCGATATTCACCGAGGTATGCGCCATCACCATCGTGGTGAGTCGAGAGGATGAACTTTCCGGTGTCATCGGTCATGGCCTTCGAGGAGATTTTTTGATCTACCGACTCGAATACCAAAAATGCATTTGCGACGGGTGTGCCATCTGCCAAGACAACTCGACCTGCAACTGGATAAGTTGATTTCGAGCAACCCGTGACAGCGACCAAAACCGTTAGTAGAGCTAGAATCAAAACGAGAGGTTTCATGATCACGTCCTCAGAGTTTGAAAATATAGATCCAATTTCTTAGAGCGAATTGTTAGAAGCCGACGACAGCTTCTCCATCGGCTCGTTGTGTTAAACGGCCGAGGACGGATGGTGCGGTGTCGACGCTAATCGAAGTGACACTACCGTCTCCCATTGCAAAAACGACGATTTCGGTGTGCGAACTTCCGAAGGAAATTCCGCAAGGAGTTTTTGAGTTCGTGCTGTTAACTCCTTGGCCGCAGGTATCTCGGATATTGCGAACAAGCGGAAACGCTGGCCCGCCAACTCGAACTGTCCAGCCGCGTTCGTGCCAGCAATTCTTGCACGCCTTGCCTCGATAGGCAGGGCCGTCCCACTGTCCTTTGTTCTTTAGGCCGAGGCGGTTTTGGGGAACGTGTCTTTCGCCAATCATGAATGTGTTACTGGCGCCATCGATGACATCACGAAAAGCAAGTTCCAATTCGTAATCGATCGTTTTGTCGGCGGTGTTCGCCGTGAAGCTACGTGCGGTTGCAAACATGCCCGTCGATCCTTGCGTTGTTTTCCGACCACCATTTTTATCGTGGCCGCCAACTCCGGCGTAATCACTCGTCGCGCCGCCCCAGCGATTATCGGTGTCCAAAGTTTTTGCAGTGGCATTACCGCGACGAGATGGGCAGATCAGAGTGTCCATCGTCGACATCCGACCTGGATCGTGCGGCTGACTAGAGTGGGACATGGGACGACTATGATTGAACAAATCGTGTAGTTGATTTTGTTCCATATAGGGCATGATCAAAACGATCCACGACTGGCGATCCGATGCGACGCAGGCGGGAGGCAGCGCGCGTCGCGAATCGTGAAAGTGGTGTACGCCCAGAGCGAGCTGTTTTATATTGTTGGTGCATTCGATACGTCGGGCCGCTTCCCGCGCCGCCTGGACGGCCGGAAGCAACAACGCGACAAGAATTCCAATAATGGCAATAACGACAAGCAGCTCAACGAGCGTAAATCCGCGGCGCTGTGTGGATCGGTGGTTCATGGATCACCTCTACATAATGAATTGGACCGAATGGGCGCAAAAGACGAGAAGGGAAATAGCGCCGGGGTCTCTCTCCATTTTGCTTGAAGAGCCCAGAATTAGAACGATCGCAACGGGTGAAAGAGTCAGCCAAAACGAACATCGCCGCCCCTACAATCCGCAATGCTGAAAATGTCGGTTTATCCAACGAGCAATACGAGTGTAGACCCGGTCTCGCGTGCTACGCCTTTTCGCCGAATGCAGGCAGGTAGGAGATATGCATCAGCCATCGGGGCCGTCATTTGGGTTCAATGCTGCTTCGATTTTCCGAATGGCATCGGTTGCCCAAGATTGAACAGAATAGTTTTTGTCTTCCTTAAGCTGCTTTAAATCTTCCAGCAAAGGAGCGGCGGCTTTTCCTGCATATCCACAGTACGACGCAGCACTACCGCGAATTTCATAGTTCTCATCTTCGAGACCATTTCGAAGGGGGGCCAAGGCAATTTTAGATTCGGGCAATACGGACAATAGCACAGAAGCCGCCCTCAGCCGATCGTACGATGTTTCTGATTCGGCCACGATCTTTTCGAGTTGATTTTTTGCGGCCTTTCCTCGTTCGCCAACGATCCATAGTCCAGACATCGCGTGCGGAGCCATCTCTTTGTCTGCTAATAACGCGATTAGTTTGTCCGTCGCCCCTTTATGATCGATGTTGATTTGAACTAGTGTGTAGGCGGCGAGGTATTGGATCCACTGGTGCGGATCCCCCATCGCGATTTCTAGTTCACCTCGACATGGTTCGGCGTGCTTGGTCATTCGCGAAATGGCATCGATCGTACTTTGTCGGACGTCTCGGTCGGGGCTCTTGATGGTTTTCTTTAGCTGAGGAATCGCGAACGCTCCGCGATTTTTCATGGACATCAAGATATGCGTTGCTCTCTGTTGTCGAGTTGGTTCGCCACTTTCCAATTCTTCTACAATGAACGGGTGGATCACTTCTCCCATTTCGGCCATCGCGGTCGTGAAATGTCCGTAATCATCGCCCGTTGTATTCGCAAGCAATGCGGGAATGGCTGACTTGGCTCCCCGGCCAATTCCGCCGAGGGCATATGCTGCGTAGATGCGTTCTGTCCGTCCCTCTTTCAAATAGGGGATCAACGAGGGAACGGCTGGCTCTTTGTGTTTTCGCAGCAACTTGATCAGGAAATTTATCGCAGGTTCGTTCTTGGGAACTAGCGGTGCCAATAGCCCCACCGCTTCGCGACGATCCCAGATGCGTTCTTTCTTCAGCCCTAGGCGAACTGCTTGCAACACGCGTTCGGTTTCGGCTCGCTGGATCGCTGCGAGTGCCGCTGGTGTCTTTTCGTTAGCTGCAGGATTGGCCGATGTTGTGTTTATCGCGGTGGCCGGCGATTGGGCCGGCCGGCAGCCGGTAAGAAGCGTGCAGAAAAGTACGCTGGCTATCGATAGCACTGAAATTGTGACTCGACTGACTCTACGGGCCTGTTGCAAAACACGACATCTGGTAACCCGAAGAGTAAGCGAGGGCCTGATTTCTGCGGAAACAAGGAATTCCAATCCCTCGCTTACGCGTCGGGTTACTTTTTTCAACGGCATGCTAGGAACCATCTTTGCTCTCCTCTCGTCGTCGCCTCATCTCTTCATTTGTCTTTCGCAACTTTTTCAAGCGGTCCAGACTGTAAAAGATGCTGTAGAACTCGGTGGTAAGTTTTGGATCTTTCGCGGCATCCACTTCTGCTTGACTGGGTAGTTTCGCTTTGAGTTGTTCGAGTCGAGCGATCACTTTCATGGTCAACTCGTCGTCCGCTTTGGTGCAAAGCCACGTCATCATTTCAAAGTACTGGCTTCGTTCACCGAAGTTTTGTTTGAGGGCGTGTTCCAGAATCGACTCGACCGATCCCTCGTCGTGAATGCTGGCGAGCAGCCAGGCGGTATAGACGGAAGGCGGTTGAATGCCATCGCCCGAATCTTTAGGTTCCGCTTTGATGCCAGATTCCCAAATCGAACGAATGACTGGGATGGCATGAGGACTAGGATTGCGGAATATGGCGTGGTAGGCCGCCCCGTCGATTTGTCCCTTGCCTTCGACCAGCAACAGTTGTTGATATCGAGCGGCTGGATCTTTATCGCTCGCCGCCAATTCGATATCGCAATATCGTTTCACCTGTCGCAACCAACCTGGATTCGGGTTGGGCGTCATCATAGTAACTGCCCATTTTTTCTTGGCCTTCTTCTTGAAGTAGACTAACACACGGCTGCCCGGCTTAAACAACTCGGAGCGAAGCCCCAAGTTGCGAGGCGGTAAAGAACATTCCATCCAAATCTCATTTCTATCCGATGCAACGAATCTACCCATAGGCAATCGTCCCTTGTAGACCTCGAGCAGATCGAGGACCAGGAACTTCTTCCCTCGCCGCTCCTTGATGCGATCGACGGACGCATGAGCAATGTCGTCTGCCATCTCATCGCTAAAGGGCAGCGGCGCACCCGCTTCCCCCGAATTCTCGAAGAAGGATTCCTCAATCGACACCGTCAGCTCACCAATCGCATCCGCATTTACCGTCGAAGTGTGATCCGGATCCGAACTTTCATGATCTTCGTTGCCAGGATTTCCATTAGCAGAGTTCCCATTACCTTCTGCGATCGGGTCTGCTGTAGTGGAGTTAGGAATATTGGTGTTGCGAATGTTGGTGTTATCGCTACTGGGAGTTGGCGGCTGAGTCGGGTTGGGTGGTCGCTGGACGATTTCATTTTCCGGCGGATTCGTAGAGTTACCGGCGCCGTAATAGATCAAAGCGATAACGGCTAGAAGTAACGCTAAGCAGAGTCCACCAACTCCAATTAAACCACCGACTCCAATTGAAGAGGAGAGACTTTTCTTCTCAACCAGCACTTCAATACTCGGCTGATTCTCTTTGGTTGGCACGGGATCTTCGCTTGAGATCTTCTGTTGCAAATGGGGCCACGCGTCGAAGTCTGCCGATTCGCGACTGCAAGTAGAAAGCCTAGCAACGATTTGTTGAGCATCTTCGACGGCCATTCGACAGGCGTCGCAAGAGTCGAGATGGGTGGCGATTTGTTCACGGTCGAGTGTTGCTGATTCAGCATCGAGCAGAGCTGCGGCAGACAACTGTACCTGTTGGCAATCGTTTGAATCACTCACGATGAACTCCTTGATGTCGAATCCAGTTCATTTCGCAATCGTTTTCGCGCTCTGTGCAAGCGACTCATTACCGTTCCTTCTGGCAAATCGAGTCGCTTGTTACGGCGGTTCAGCTGGGGCGGGGATTTCGTTGTGGCTAGGTTTCCACGAAGACCTTGCCGACCCTACAAGTAGCGACCCAATTGCACGGCAATCAACTCGAATCGTTGCGGCCGGCACTTCCGGTGGTCAATCGACCTACGACATGAGAACGTTTCGCAAGTGGTTTGAAGTGCCGAATCTGAAACCACATCCGGCACTGGTCACCTTTTATGCCATCGAAGATGGTGAGGACTGGCAGTCCGATCGAGTCAAAAAACCTATGACGGATGCTTCTCCGATTACGCATCTGACCAAAGACGATCCACCAGTGTTCATGTCTTATGGAAAAGGTGATGTTCCAGTCGACGAGAACTCTAACCCCGGTTTGTGGGTGCATCACGCGCGACTTGGTCTCAAGTTGCAGGAAGCGATGAAGGAATTAGGACTGGAATGCAATGTCACATGGAACGACAATCCGAGTTCCGATTATCGAAACATACACGCGTTCCTGGCGGAGAAAGTGAGCAAGCAAGCTGAGTGAAGCTAGTGAGAAGGGGAAGAAACCGCGAATGAACGCTGATATTCGCTAAGGGAAAGAATGAAGCTGAAAAAACGGCTGAACAGAAGGGAGTGGTGATTGCCAGTGAGGACGGACTGTGTGTGACGGATCGAGGAACGTGTTATTTTGAGCTCTGACCCTTTAGTGCTTTTGATACCTCGTTGTAAACCTCTGCGTAACGCTTTCCGAGGATGATGTAGGAGGCGCGGTCGAAGTGGACCATGTGTTGATCGGGTGAAGAGCAGCCAGTCGATTCCACGAAGCCGGTGTTAGCCACGTGTTTTGGTAGGTCTCGGAGAGCTCCCCGCACTTTGTTTATTCGCTTCACTCGATCTGCCGCTCGATGATCTTTACCGGTGCCGTAGAACTCTGCCAAATTGCCTGCGATAAACGGAAGCTGTTTGATTGCGAGCTCAGCTCGACAGTCGGAGACGAGTTGATGAAGCTTTTGTTCAAACGCCGAAGCTCTCGATTCGCTCACCGTGTCAGACTCTCCCTGATGCCATAACACGCCTTTGATGGTGCCTTCTTGGGCAGCGAACTGAGCCTTCTTGATCGCGTCGGAAAACGTTGGAGTTCCTTTGTTTAGCCGATCGATCGCCGCTCCGCCCCAGGCAACAGGGATCAGGCCGACCGTGATATTTGGTTTGTCTTTGAGGTACTCGGTCGCGAAAGGGAGACCGAGTCCGAAGCGGTCGGACTTGAGTCGATTATGTAGCGGATGGCTGGCAGGTCGCCATATGACTTTGCCTTTGGTCGGCAACAATAATACTCGTGGGACGCCTTTCCGGTCCTCTGGCTGCAATTTACCGTAGCCAGACATGTTCGACTGGCCCATCAACAGGAAGATGTGAAAGTCTTGCTTCTGTGTTGGGATCCGCCAGGCATCATTATCTTGCTGAGCCTGCGCAGAGGGTACGAAAAGGAGAGCCACTAAGGTGAAGCTAAGTGCGCGAAGTATTGTCACCGGCTGATCCGATCGTGATGCGATGTAAGAGGGGGAGAAACCGCAAAAGGACGCCGATGTTCGCTAATGGAAAAATGAAGTAGGGAAAAGGAATAGGAACGGCAGATTGTGTTTGCGGGATTGAGGAACTTGTTATTTTCCGATGCACAGGAGTTCGCCACTTTGAGTGGTGAGGAACAAGCAATTTTCTGCGATTGCTAGTCCGTCCCAGGCGGGTGGCGGAACTTGCATTTCGTTAATTACATTGCCGTCTGTGGTGGAGACTACTTTGAGTCGACCGTCTTGATGGACGACGTAGAGTTTGCCGTCTCCGGCCAGGGCCATTGCGTGAATACGATTGTGGAGTTGCGTTCCACGTTTGGGTTCAACTTTGGTTTCGCCTTCGATTGCGAATGGATCGAGGGCCCATTTCGAACCTTCGGCGATACGATACGTTCGATACGGTTTTCCATCTGTTCTTGCGGCTTGAGCGGCCTTCCAGCCGGTGATCCACTTGCTGTCGAACTTCTCGCCTTTGTCGAGGTCGAAGTCGCGACGGAAAACTGCGGTAGTTCCGTTAAGCGAACTGTAGACGTTGTCGTCTTTGAACACTACCAGCGGTCGCCGAGGCGCTTCGCCAGCGAAACGATGTTGATGCCGAGCTCCGTAGGTCCACGAACCACGTGGAACCCAGACGTCGCCCTCGCCGGTATTGAGTTTGGCAAACGCATTCCATTTATCGACCGAGATGTCTTTACCGTCGCGGGACAGCACCCAGCGAGACATGGAAAGCCCGTCGCCTTCGGCCTGCAAGATATCGAACGGATCGAATTCGAGTCCCGAGTTCTCGTAAAAACCTTTTTGAGGAACAGTGTTGATTCGACGAACCCAGTGCCGTTCGCCTGTCATTGGATCGACAGAGAAGACCAAAATCCCGCCGTCGGCGAGTGGTTGTCGACCGGCAGCGAAGTAGGCGGCATCGTCAATGATCAGCACGGCGCCTGGAACAGGCCAAGCAGATTCCACTTGGCCGTAGGCTACGATCCGTTCGTTTGTCGGGGCCGCACGCAATCGCCAAACAACTTCTCCCGTATCGGCTCGCAAGGCGGTGACCCAACCAGCGGCCGAACCAAAGAGGCACAGTCCGCGGTGAATGGCGGGCGGAGTATCGAGTCGTCCGTTGGCCGTGAATCGCCAGCGGACGTCTCCCGTCTTGGTATCGATAGCGAGCAACTCGTGTTCGTTGGGACGAGTAACGTAGGCCAAGCCATTGGCGATCGTCGGTGGACTGACTGGCCCTTTCACGACTGGATTGTCTTTCCAATCGTGGTGGATCGGACCGACCGTCGCGTCGCTGGAATTCACGGCACTCACGTTTAAAGAGACGCTCCAGCGTTTCTCCAATAACTCGGGTCCTGTCGCAGACGAGCTACCACTGCGCCACCGATCGTGGCGATATAGCGGCCAATCGTGCGGTTGTGGGCTCGCCGCATTTGGATCCGGAACTGCCGGTCCTTTTTCCATCGCAAATACGAGTTCTTCAGTTGGTAAATCGGCGGGTGACTTCTCTCCCACGGCTGGCGCCATGGCCACGAACCCTCGCAGCATCGGCCAGCACGTACAGTGTTTGGGTGTTGTGTATACGAGACCGTTTGCCGGAACCCAGCCGTTCTCTTGCGAGCAATTCGCTTTGGTAATGCGATTGGCGATGATCTCGCCCGACTTTAAGTTCGTCACGTCCAACTCGCCTGCAAACATGAAGTTTGGCGTTGCGACTGGAGGGAAGCAATGAGTCAGCCCAGCGGGATAAGTCACACGAGTTTTGCCAGTGAGCGGGTCGAGGGCGGAGACTTGTACAGGTTGCCGAGTTCGTTTTTCGGGGTCGTTCGTATTGATCTTACCACCGTGCAGAATCCACAGATCGTTTTCCAGGAACATCGCTCTCGCCTGTCGACGATGATTCATTCCGGGAGCGTATTCTTTGGACCAACGGTGTTCTCCGGATTCGGCCGAAACGACGTGGATGCCGTTACCCGCATCGTTGTCGTTCATAGAAGAGACTTCGAAAACCAGCTGTCCCTTGGCGAGGACCGTCCGAGTCGTCTGTGCTATCCAGGGGTATTTATCGAAACGCCATTTCACCGAGCCATTCTTTGCGTCGAGTGCAACGGCCTCGGCCTTCTCGCCTCGACGAATTCGACCTTGCACGAAGGAGACGATACTACCATCGGCGATTACGTTTTGCGGATCGATCGCGGGCACACTCCAAATTTGCTTGCCGGACTCTACCTCAAAGGCACGAACGGAACCGCTGTCGGCAGCGATCACTCGATCGCCGTCGTGAATAACCGTCGTGGGAGCTTCCATGCCGCTGAATTCAGCAATGATTTCACCTGATTTTGCGTCGAGTGCAACGGGGCGGTCTTTCAGAACTGCAAATAGCAAACGGTCCGAAGCAATTGGACGAGCGCCGTCGCGCGATAGTCGGGGCAGATCAAATTCTGTAGGATTGTTTTCGCCGCTCTTCAGATTGCGGTGCCAAAGTCGCAAGCCGTTGAAGCTGTCTCGAGCTAGGATTCCACCGTAGAAGTTCCTGCCACCAGCGGTTACCATTCCCTCGACTTCTGTCGTCGCTGCCGCAACCCAACGCACTCGGTCTGGCGGACCGACCAGCGTGTCTCGCGAAACGGCGTTGCCATCGGCAGCATGCCGAGGGTGCGACCAAACGTCCATTTCTTTCGGCCACGGTTTGCGGGCGACGAGGTTGGAGTTGGCTTCCGCGATCGACTCAAAGCCTGCGGTTGCGAGATCCGGTTTTGTTAATAACTTGGAGTTTACGACGACGATGCCGCCTCCCGGTGTGAGAACTCGCATAAGTTCTTTGACGGGAACCGTGAAGTCGCGAACGATAATCAGATTCACCATGTTCTCGGCGTAAGGCAGACGTTCCAGGTCAGTTACCGTCTCCGCCCAAGCCATGCCGTAATTTCCATTTTTCCGCAATCGCGATCGAGCTGCCTCGACAGTCGCTGCTTTCGGATCCAAAACGTGAATCAGAAATCGACCCGTGAGACTGAGCTTCGCAGCGTCCACCGTTTCGCTCGCGCCAAGTTGTACGACTAAGCCACCGTGCAATTTCGACAACTGAGAAGGACTCGACTCCTGTCCGACTGCTTCAACCATATCGCCGAATACCAAAACGGTAACCAATAGCATCAGGTGAATGATTGAGAAGCGAAGTGTCGTGCGATTGGAGATGTTCATGGGTGAGTCCCTAGATCCAATGTTGTACGAGGAGGGAGGTTAGCGGAATGTAGTTATTGGATGTTATCAACTCTACTTGGGCAGCGAAAGCGAATCTAACCCTAACGCCCAGACATTACGCGTTTTTTGTTGGTTTGAGATGGAGCACGGGCTTTTAGCCCGTAATTCGGCTCGGTTACGAAAAGACGTTTTTGCTGGACCGTTGCGGGTAACGGGCTGAAAGCCCGTGCTCCGCCCGCGAAGACCGCGGCATGGCCATCCTGGCCATCCTGGCCGTGGTCTCGCAAGTTGTGATGTGATTCAATTCCGCAATTCGATTTACGCCGAAGGCGTTGCCGCAAGAGCCTGGGGTCAGTTCGCCGAGCCCCAGCGAGGTAGAACGCCACCC
>Ga0115002_10001288_pt1 | contig 34588 bp, 30 predicted proteins | sample ArcticOcean_MG_C_8_FD_89576 | JGI IMG/M metagenome (GOLD analysis project Ga0115002, IMG submission 89576) | Marine microbial communities from western Arctic Ocean - ArcticOcean_MG_CB11_86 | ecosystem: Environmental > Aquatic > Marine > Oceanic | place: Arctic Ocean: Canada Basin | collected... | reverse complement strand
GGTCCTAATGGACGCGATGGTGGAGAGCGCGATGCGCTCCGCCGAGCTGGCCGAGAAGCTGGGACTGGGTCACGACATGATCATCCTGAGCGCCAAGGTGTCCGAGGTGCCCGACCTGCTCCAGGTGTACCGCTTGTTAGCGACGCGGAGTGACTACCCACTCCATCTCGGCTTGACCGAGGCAGGGATGGGGACCAAGGGTGTCGTGGCGACCGCGGTTGGAATCGGTCCTCTCCTCATCGATGGTATCGGCGACACAGTACGAGTCTCGCTGACGCCTGAACCGGGGGGTGACCGAGCCGAAGAGGTACGGGTGGCAAGGCAGATCCTACAGTCTCTTCACATCCGGAGTTTCGAGCCACAGGTGACGGCCTGCCCGGGGTGCGGTCGCACGACGAGCACGTTCTTCCAGGAGATGGCTCAAGAGATTCACGGGTATATCCGGGATCAGATGCCGCGATGGAGTGAACACTATCCCGGCGTCGAAGAGATGACGGTCGCTGTTATGGGTTGTGTGGTAAACGGTCCCGGCGAGTCGAAACATGCCAATCTTGGGATCTCGTTGCCGGGTACATTCGAGGAGCCCAAAGCCCCGGTATACGTCGACGGCCAGCATCACTCCACGCTCCGTGGGGACGGCCTGGTAGACGAATTCAAGGTGATCCTCGACCAATATGTACAGACGCATTACCCGGAGGCGCTCCCCAGCACCGCATCGAAGTCCTGATTGCCATCGTGAAAGAACTTAAAATAAACTGCTCTAACCTATTGTAATATATGATGATACGAGTACGATTTCCTCCATCACCGACCGGCTATCTCCACGTTGGTGGGGCGCGCACGGCTCTCTTCAATTGGCTGTTCAGTAAGCACCATGGCGGGGCCCTCGTGCTACGCATCGAGGATACCGATCGGGACCGGTCCAAGCCGGAACACACGGAGGCGATCCTTCATGCGCTGAGGTGGTTGGGCTTGGATTGGGACGAAGGACCCTACTTTCAGAGTGATGGGGTCGATCGTCACCGCAAGGATGCGCTCCGTCTGCTTGAGGAGGGCAAAGCGTACCGGGACTTCATGACCCCCGAGGACCTGGCGCGGGAGCGTGAGGTAGCGAAGGGCGGGGCGTCCGTTAGGCGGGTACCCCGGCGGCGCGCGGAATCCCTTGCCGCTGGCGAAGCCGAGGAGTTGGCCGCGAAAGGCATTCCTCACGCGCTCCGATTCCGCGTGCCCGAGGGAGCAACGAAGTGGAAGGACATGGTCCATGGGGAAATGTCCTTTCAGAACGAGGACATCGACGATCTAGTCATTCTTCGTAGCGACGGCAGTCCTACCTACAATCTCGCTGTAGCTTCGGACGACGCGGACCAGCGCATCAGCCATGTGATCCGTGGGGACGATCATCTTTCGAACACCCCGAAGCAGATCCTGATCTATGAAGCCATGGGCTGGCCCGTACCCGAGTTTGGCCACGTTCCCATGATCCTGGGGGGGGACGGAAAGAGGCTGTCCAAGCGCCACGGAGCTACGGCGGTCGGGGAGTACGAAGAGCAGGGTCTGCTTGCTCCGGCGATGGTCAACTTCTTGGCTCTGCTGGGTTGGAGCCCCGGGGATGACCAGGAGATCATGACGATCCAGGAACTGATTGTTCGGTTCTCGATGGATCGGGTGTTGAAGAAGAGTGCCGTTTTCGACACCAAGAAGCTCGATTGGCTCTCGGGTCAGTACTTCAATGCCAGCGACGCCCCGGAGTTGGAGCCCCTCCTGACTTCCGGTCTTGAGGAAGCGGGTTTGGCTACCCGGTCGGAACTCGAACAGCGCTCCGAGTGGTATCTCGGCCTTATCGATCTGCTGAAAACGCGCGCGCGTCGTGCGCCGGACTTGGTAGAACTAGCCCGCCCGTTCTTTTCGGACGAGGTCGAGTTTGAGCCAGAAGCCGTTGCGAAACATTGGCTAAAGGCCCCCGAGGAGGCCCTCGCACGGCTGCGAGCGTTGCGGTCGAGGCTGAATGGGGTCGACTGGAACCCCGAAGCTGTGGAGGGCGTGGTGCGAGGCTACGCCGAGGAAACCTCGGTGGGTCTAGGCAAAGTGATCCATCCGCTTCGTGTGGCGGTGACAGGTCGACAGGCAAGCCCGGGTATCTTCGAAGTTCTTGATTTCCTAGGCAGAGCAAGCGTTCTGGAGCGTCTCGATCGGGCAATCGACCGGCTCGCGACCTCGCCGACGTCCTCGACGGATAAGAATTAGCGCCGTTCCTTGACTCGGCGGATCGCCACGCATTAGGATGTCGTCCTCTCAGCTCCGACAAGACTCTTTCGGGGACGGGAACAGGTGTTTATTGTGTACCTAGGAGTTCGTGTTACGCCTAATCCAAGCCTATCGGAGTCCCGGATGGAGCAAAGCATCACCGAAATCGAGCAAAAGATCCTCGATTTCATGGTGCATTACCTTCGTACCAACACCTATCAGCCATCCATCCGTGAAATTGGCGAGCGGTTTGAGATCAAGAGCACCAAGACCGTCTCCGAACACCTACAGGCTCTCGCCGACAAGGGATTTCTAGAGCGCGATCCTGCGCGGTCACGCGGTGTAAAAATCTTGGGCGTTGATTTGAGCGCACAGACGGTCTCGGTCCCATGCTATCATGAGCTTCCGCAGGACAGGGCTGGCCTACGCACCGAGCAGGCCGAGATGCACCTCACGTTGGACCGCCGTCTCGCAGGCGCCAAGGGATCATTCTTCGTTCGTGCGACCGGACCTGGATTCTCGTCGCTCGGTATCGACGAGGGAGATTTCTTGCTGATTGAGCCGGCCACCGTCGACGAGGTGGCGGAGAAATCCATTGTGGTGGCGCGCACTGAGGGCGGGCCGTCCTTTTACGAATTCTCCCGCAACGGCCGAGGTGTCTACCTCAGTCCGGTGCTCGAGGGAGGGCCGGCGACGGCGGTTGAAGATCCATCTCGGCTACAGCTTATCGGGCGGGTCGTCGCGCTCCACCGGCGAATGGACGACGCCACTATCTTGGTCAGCACCACGGCCCACTAGAGGATGTTCCCGCCGGGGATTCTCCCTGGACGTCCTTTCCCGGCAGCCTGAGCATGGGTACACCTACGCTTTCCCCCCGTGTCGAGTGGACACCGCCGGAGCCTCTGGACGCCATATGGATGGCCCGTGCTTTCGAGATGGCCCTGTTGGCTAGGTCTCGTGGTGAGGTGCCGGTTGGCGCGGTCGTCACTCAGCGGGGACAGCTACTGGCCGAGGCGCACAACCTCACGGTCACCGAGCGGGACCCAACGGCCCACGCTGAAGTGGTGGCGCTGAGAGAGGCAGCCCACCTAATCGGTGACTGGCGGCTCTTGGAGTGCACCCTGTACGTCACGCTTGAGCCCTGCGCGATGTGCGCCGGTGCGTCCGTTCTCTCTCGGATTCCGCGACTCGTTTTCGGAGCGACAGACCCTAGGGCCGGAATGGTCGGGAGCCTCGAAAACCTCGTGCAGGACGAGCGGCTCAATCACTCCATCCAAGTCACTGCTGGGGTGTTCGCCGACGCGAGTGGAACCCTGCTGAAGGAGTTCTTTCGTGCTCGCAGGGGATAGGGGACGCCGGCACCGCGTAGGCACGCTTGGTGCTTTCGTGGGCGCAGCGTTCCTGGTTGCCTCATGTCAGACTGTGGGCGCCGCAGCGGGCGGGGGGACGCCACCCGCTCCGAGCGGGGCCGCCGACCAGGTCTCCTCCAAGCGTCAACCATCCTCCTCGGGTGTCCCCGCCAACCGAGGCCTTTGGGTTGTACGTACTACCCTGACCCACCCCGACTCCGTTCGCGCGATGGTACGGAGAGCAGCAGACGCAGGCTTCAATACGCTTCTGGTACAGGTCCGCGGAAGAGCGGATAGCTACTTTTCTAACGGGAGCGAACCCCGCGCCGACGCCCTAAAGGCTCGTCCGGACTTCGATCCCTTGGCGTTGACGCTCCAAGAGGCCCACCGACGCGGTATCGAGGTGCACGCTTGGATGAACGTGCACCTGGTCTCGAGCGCCCTTCGCCTCTCGACCGACCCCGGTCATCTGGTGAACGAGCGACCCGATTTGCTCGCGGTCCCTCGTGAATTGGCGGGAGAATTGAACGTGTTGGATCCGAAGGACTCGAGATTCTTGGAGCGGCTGAGGCGGCACGCCGACGAGAACCGCATCAGGGTCGAGGGGCTCTATTCGAGTCCCTCCAGCCCAGAGGTGAAGGAGCGGGTCTATTCCGTGGCGATGGATCTAGTGGACCGCTACGATATTGATGGTCTGCACATGGACTACGTGCGCTATCCGAGTGGCGAGTACGACTATTCGCGAGCGGCTCTGTCACGGTTCCGATCATGGGTCGGGGAGCGAGTGCCTCCGGGCCGGCGTACACAGTTGGACCAGGCGGCGTTAGCGGACCCCCTCGCCTACGCCAACGCCCTGCCGGGTCCCTGGGCCGAGTTCCGACGGGCTCAGATTACAGATTTGGTCGAGCGGATTCATACAGGTGCCAAACGACGACGGCCAGATGTCCTCGTGTCAGCCGCCGTTTTCCCGGACCCGATCACTTCCTATACCGAGCGCTATCAAGACTGGGCTGCATGGATTCGTGATGACATCGTCGATATGGTGGCGCCCATGGCCTACACGGCCGACGAAGAACGGTATCGGGAACTGATGGGCAAGGCGGTAGAGGTCGGAGGCGGCGATAGGGTGTGGGCGGGGGTCGGAACGTACCTCACCTCCTATCAGGGCACCGTCGATATGATTGGCATCGCCCGGGGCATGGGCGTCCGAGGCGTCGTGCTGTTCTCCTACGACTGGGCCGTGGCCTCTGGCGAGAGCCCCGATGACGTGCCCTTCCTACGCCGGGTAGGCGAGGCGGGCTTCGGCCGCTGAGTTCTGACGCGACTCTCCGAGTAGGTCCCTAGGCTGCCGCTTCGCTGTTCAGACCCTCTCGATATACAGAGGTGCCCAGGACCTTCAAGACCCCGACCAAGACCAGCACGCCCAGCAGAAGTGCCGCCCAGACGGGAAGACCCAGGGCGGTCCCTAGGTCGCCCAAGATCATTCCGAGAGCCGCCACCAGAAGTGCGTACGGTAGTTGCGTCTTCACGTGATCCACGTGGTCACACGCGGCCGCCGTCGAACTCAATACAGTGGTATCGGATATCGGTGAGCAATGGTCGCCGAAAATCGCCCCGGCGAGCACGGAGCTGATCGCACCGAGCAGGATCGAATACTCGCCGGGCACCATGAATCCCTCGCCCCCCCCAAGACTCACGGTCAAGGGAATCACCAACGGGATCATGATCGCCATCGTGGCCCACGACGTACCGGTCGCAAACGCTATGGCCGCCGCGGTCAGAAACACGAGTGCTGGAATAACCTGAATGGGTAAGGAGTCATTCAGGAGCTGAGCCAGGTATTGTGCCGTGCCCAGATCCGTGGTTACTGCACCCAGGGACCAAGCCATGACCAGGATGACCATCGCGATCATCATAGCCTTGATTCCGGCGAACCACGCGTCCAGTGCCTGATTCACAGTCAGGATTCTCTGCACCACGGAGAGTCCGATCGCCATCAGACATCCGGCGAACGACCCCCAGAGGAGTGTTGCGAACGGATCGGCAGCCCCGAAAATGTCCATCAGTGACGCGCCCTCGTCCACCGAGGCCTTCCCGCTCGTATAGAGTCCGATCAAGACCACGAGGATAACGGTGATGATCGGGACCGCGGCGTTGTACCACCGGGGCACGACGCCTTCAGCGGGCGCCAGAAGCGAGTCGCTGGTGTCGACTGTGAGTTGCGCGCCGGGACGGTGCAGCCCCTGTCCTTTGGCGGCTCTCACCTCTGCGGCGGCCATCGGACCGAAGTCACGGTCCATAATGGAAGTGATGAACACGAATGCGACGGCGAGCAATGGATAGAAGAGGTACGGAATCGTTGCGATGAACACCGCGAAGGGACTGACCGTGGCCAGCGTCTGGGCCAGCACCGGGTCGGTGCCCGCTTGCCCCGCCGAGATCCTCATCCCGTCAGAGATCAGTGAGATCTCATAACCCACCCAGGTGGAGATCGGCACCATCGCGGCTACGGGCGCGGCCGTGCAATCCACGATATACGCTAGTTTTTCTCGGGAAATCTTGAGACGGTCCGTGATCGGACGCATCGTGTTGCCGACGATAAGCGTGTTCGCGTAGTCATCGAAGAAGATCGCCAAGCCCGCCATCCAGGTCGCGATCTTGCCGCGGCGACTCGTGCTCGCGAAGGGGCTCACGGCATCGACGATACCTTGGGTCCCTCCGCTCCTTGCCACGATCCCTACTAGGCCTCCCAGCATGAGAGAGAACACCACGATCTGAGTGTGGCCGCCGTCCGAGTCGGCCAACGCGGGCACGGCGTAGGTATCAATTGTACGCCAAAGCGCCGAGAACGGATTGTATCCGGCCACGGCCAGGGCACCAAGCCAAATCCCAGCGAACAGCGCCGTTATGACCTCCTTGAACAGGAGGGCCAGCAGGATGGCGACCAGAGGGGGAACGAGTGAGAACCAGCCCGGGGCGAAGGGTGGGCGCACCTGGTGTGTGGTATCGCCGATAAGGACCGACAGAGGAAGCTCGTCACCCCCAGCGACGACCAGATCGGCCACGCTGGCCGTTGCCCCTGCAGCGACCGTTCCCGAGCCGAGGAGTGTGTTCCCTGCGTTCCGCACTTCATACCAGAGGGAATCGTCGGTTCCGCCGGTCACCTCCAGAGTGAAGGGTACGCCACCAAGCACGACCTTCGGTGCGTCGGTTACCTCCTGAGCGGCCGCCGTTGCCGGAAAAAACGTCGCCGCGGCAATCCCAACTAAGAGAAGACGAGGAATCGTGCTCAGACGCATGGAGGCCCTTTGACGGGGTGAGGGGTCGGTCAAACGGGGTTCATGATGCCGGGCCGCGGTTCCCTTGTAAAGCACCGGAACCTTGTCTACCTTCCGGCGCCCTGGAACGCTAGTACGAACCCCGGGGGCCGGCTCCACCGGGGATCGGCCCACGGGGATTGTAGCATGGGGGAATCGAGCCAACGACGGGAGCTTGTACTGAACGTCTCGATCATGGACGAACAGGCGATTCGCCGAGCGGTAGTGAGGATGGCTGGTGAGCTCGTCGAGCGGAATGAAGGACCTAGTGATCTCGTCATCATGGGCATCCAACGACGCGGCGTTCAGATTGCGGATCTCATCCGCACCGAGGTCGAGCGCGCAGAGGGTGTCGAGCTTCCTTTCGGCACGCTGGACATCACACTTTACCGCGACGATCTGATGGTCGTTGGCCCCCGTCCGGTCGTCGGCGAGTCCGTCTTGCCCTCCGGCGGAATCGATGGGCGCGCTGTAGTCCTGGTCGACGACGTTCTTTTCACCGGGAGGACGATCCGGGCCGCGCTCAACGAGTTGATGGATTGGGGCCGGCCTTCTCGGGTGTTTCTGTGTGTGCTCATCGATCGAGGTGGCCGAGAGATTCCGGTTCAACCGGACGTAGTGGGGCGCGCAGTATCGGTGCTCCCGAACCACACGGTCGATGTGAGCGTGCCCGAGATCGACGGCAAACTCGCGGTGGACATCATGAAGGTCACAACGGGGGCCGAATGACCCGGACCGCGTCTTCCATCGGCAAGGACCTGATCGGTCTCGAGAATCTTTCGGCCGAGCAGATCCTGACCATTCTGGACGCTTCGGAGCCCTTCAAGGAGATCTCCGAAAGGCGTATCAAGAAGGTCCCGGCTCTTCGGGGTAAGACGATCGTCAATCTGTTCTTCGAGCCGTCGACTCGGACGCGCGTGTCCTTCGAGTTCGCGGAGAAGCGCCTGAGTGCCGACACGGTCAACATCTCGTCGAGCGGATCGTCGGTCGTGAAGGGTGAAAATCTGGTAGACTCGGCGCGGAATCTCGAGGCCATGCGCATCGATATGGTGGTCATCCGTCATGGGTCGTCGGGGGCCGCAGGGTTCCTTGCCGAACGCATTCCCTCGATGGTCATCAATGCCGGAGATGGAAGCCACGAGCATCCCACGCAGGCGCTTCTGGACATGCTCACCATTCGGGACCACCTAGGTCGGATTGAGGGCCTGAAGGTCTGCATCGTAGGCGACATTAGGCATTCGAGGGTTGCTCGGTCCAACATTTATGGGCTGATCAAGCTCGGGGCCGAAGTGGCGGTATGCGGACCGAAGACGCTGCTTCCGATGGGAATCGCGGACCTCGGGGTGACGGTGTTCAGCCGCATTGAAGAGGCGATTGAGTGGGCCGACGTCCTCAACGTGCTCCGGCTTCAGTTGGAACGAATGAAGGGCGGCTTTCTCCCGAGCCTCCGTGAGTACAACCGAGTTTGGGGAGTGACCAAAGCCCGGCTCGAAGCGGCCCCTCGGGATGTGCTCATCATGCATCCGGGTCCGATGAACAGAGGCGTCGAGATCGACAGTGACGTCGCAGATGGTCCGCAACAGGTGATTCTGGAGCAAGTGACCAATGGGGTGGCCGTCCGGATGGCGGTTCTCTACCTGCTCGCCGGGGGCGAGCCCGACACGGCGGAAGCCGCCAAGGAGAACGTAGACGAATGAGCGCTTCGCTTCTGATCCGTGGGGGACGGGTCGTTGATCCGAGCCAGGCGTTGGACGCCACTCGAGACGTCCTGGTCGTCGATGGACGAATCGCCGAAGTCTCTGAGAATGTCGAGGCTCCCGAGGGTGCTCAGGAGGTCGACGCGTCGGGGCTGCTCGTTACCCCCGGCCTGATCGACGTGCACGTCCATCTCCGTGAGCCGGGTGGTGAGCACAAGGAAACGATTGCCACGGGTGCGAAGGCCGCGGCGGCGGGAGGGTTTACATCGATCTGCGCTATGCCCAACACGGATCCGGTCATCGACGACCCTGCAGGCGTGGGGTTTGTTCTTGCCCAGGCTGCGGCGGCCCGAGCGGCTCGGGTGTACCCGGTTGGGGCGATATCGCATGGGCAAGAAGGGCTCCAACTCGCTGCCGTCGGGGAAATGGTGGAGGCTGGGGCGGTGGGCATCACCGATGACGGCAACCCGGTCATGGACTCTGGACTGATGCGGCGAGCCCTAGAGTATGCGCAGGCGTTCGGTGTGCCGGTCGCAGACCATCCTGAGGATCTAGGAGTCTCGGCACAGGGCGGGATGAACGAAGGTTTAGTATCGACCCGGCTCGGCTTGAGGGGAAAGCCCAACGCCTCGGAAGACATTCACATTGTCCGTGATCTCCTGCTCGCTGAGTTGACAGGTGGGCACATCCACCTTCAGCACGTGTCGACCGCCTACGGGGTGGAGGCCATCCGTCAGGCGAAGGCGCGCGGGATTAAAGCGACCGCCGAAGCCTCGCCCCACCACCTCATCCTGACCGATGAAGCAGTAGAGGGCTACAACACCGACGCGAAGATGAATCCTCCGCTCCGCTCGGCCGTTGACCGTGAAGCCGTGCGAGAAGGCTTGGCCGACGGGACCCTGTGTGTTTTGGCGACTGACCATGCCCCACACCACTACGATGAAAAGGAACAGGCGTTCGACGATGCCCCCAACGGCATTGTCGGTCTTGAAACATCACTGGGTCTGGCCCTCACTCATCTGGTCGGTAAGGGTCTCATCGATCTGGCCACGATGGTCGAGCGCATGAGTTGCAGTCCGGCGAGGGCGTTCAACCTCGAGGGCGGCACCTTGGCGAGCGGCTCGATCGGCGACGTCACCATCGTAGACGTGAATGAGGCTTGGAAAGTGGATCGAGCGGCGTTTCTGTCCAAGAGCCACAACACGCCGTTCGACGGATGGGATCTTACCGGGCGGGCTCGCTATACGATCGTGGGCGGAGAAATTGTCTGGCAGGCGAACGGCTAGGCTGGCCGAGAATAGCCTGGCCGGGTCCGGAGTACCGTCATCCGGCCCGCCGACCCCTGTGAACATTAGAGGGGGATCCTGAGACCTTCCGTGGCCACTTCGAAGCCCCGGCGCTGAATCTCTCGCTCCTGAGGTCCTCCCCGGATCAGTGCCGGGTTCGTGTTGTTCAAGTGGGTGAACACCACGCGAGAATCGGTCTGTGCTACGCCCTGCAGTAAGTTCATGCTGTGCGGGACAAGAGGGTGGGGGATGTCCTCGATGTTGCGACCGGGCACTTCATCGCCGGAGTAGAAACTCCCGTCTATAAGTGCCACATCTACTCCCGCCACGACCTCGGCAACCGGCCGGTCCCATTCCTCCCAAGAGTCGATGTCCGGTACGTAGAGAATCGTCTGCCGGGGCCCCCGGAACATGTAACCGACCGTGTCCGAAAACTCAGGACGATGGGGGACGGGCACCATCCGTACGTCGAAGACGCCGTCGACGTTGGTCCAACGGTCCATCGGAATGCGAGGGAACTTGAGACGTCCTTCGTCGACCAACAGGCTCCATGGAGCGTTGTCGGTGAGCATACGCTCCATGGCAGGCGAACAGTAGCAGTCGGTCGGCGCTATACCGACGCCCTCTCGGCCCAGCAGGGCCAACCCGAGGTAGTGCCCCATGTGGGCGTGGGTCAGGAAGATGCCGTCGAAGGGGTCTCTGCGGTTCGCCCGCTCTCGGAACGCCGGCTCCTCGATCAGGTCCATCTGAGCCGTTAGCGTGGGCGGAGCGTCAACTAGGTAGAAGCGCTCAGCCGCAGGGTCCACGATCGCGAGCGATGCCACGTATCGTGGCGGCTCCTTGCGGGCCTGTTCACACCGTTCGCTATAACACCCGGCTTGCGGCAGGCCGCCATCCTGAACCACGCCAAGCACAAGCACATAGGGCTCGGTCTGGCGAAAAAGGTCCTTAGGATCCCCGGCCGCAATCAAGGCCGACCCCAGAAACGCTCGACGCGACAAGGTCATAGTAGACTCGATTTACGAAGCTGGATCGTAGACTCGCTCGACCGTGAAGTTCTGCTTCATGCGGGAATTGGAGAGCCTAGTCTTGACCATGAGCTGCCCCGTATCCTCATCGAGCTCGAATTCGCGGGTGATCTTGACGTTTCCGGCGGCCTTGATCTCCACATTGAACTTCGACCTGTCCCACTTGGACTTGATCTCGAGTTCGAGACCGCCGAGGACCTCTTCGGATTTCCGTTCGTCGACGTAGTAGACCTGAGGCCTTCCGCCGTCGATGATGACGACCGTGGAATCGGTCTCCGCGATGGCGAGTCTCTGACCACCCCAACGGAAGGCTGCACGCATCATCGCCTGGCCGACCTGCCTCTGTTCATCGGAGAGCTGCCGGCTTCCTCCACGGCCGTCACCACCACCGCCCCTTGTACCGCGCTGCAGTCCACGGCGACTCTGGGGCTGTCCAATTTCCGGTTCCCTCGGGCCCATCACTTCTTGGAGATCATCGCTCTCGACCGCGTTGATGGCCCAAGCACCGGCGATCGAAGCATCTTGAGCGGTCAAGCTGGCGGGTGAGAACAGGGTGAGCGATGCGGCCAGTCCAAGAGCGCAGGGGGAAACTATGGACTTCATCGGTCGCCTCCTTCGAGGAGTAAACGGTGGGTTGAAGTGTCCTTTATGCACACTAGTCGATGTGCCTCAGGTTGCAATAGGCACCACCACCACCAAAAACCGAAATTAGTGCACAAAAAAACTCGGTCGGCGTTAGCCGACCGAGCCCCGGTGCGGTGCAGACCGGTGGGCGAAATGGCCTTAGGCCATCCCGTTTACTCTACGTACCAGATTGCTCTTCAGGCGGGCCACGGCGTTCGGGTGTAGCAAACGACCTGTGGCGGCGCGGTCGAGAAGCACCTGGACACGCTTGTAAGCGGCCTGAGCCTCGGTAGCGTCGGCAGCTTGCTGGACCTCCTTGATGGCGGTCCGCAGCCGAGACCGTTGGGCTCGGTTACGCTCGTTCGCGGCGCGACTGGTATGCATCCGCTTCTTGGCACTTTTGATATTCGGCATTTGATCCCTAAGCCTTTGTTCTACCCTCCAAATCAGCGTGAAAGTATATCCGAAAGGGCAGGGGCGATCAAGAACCCGTCCTTCCGGCCAGAGGGGTAGCCCCCGCTAGGCATCGCCGGTACCTTCCCGCGATGGATTTCCTGTCCCTTCTTCCCGTGCTCATTTTATCGATCGTGGTGCATGAGGTGGCGCACGCCTGGGTCGCTTTCCGGGAGGGTGACGACACCGCCCAGAAACTCGGACGCATCACCCTCAATCCGATTTCCCATATGGATTTGATGGGGTCCTTTCTGGTTCCTGTTTTCCTGTTCTTCATGGCCAATGGGGTCATTTTTGGATGGGCGAAACCGGTGCCGGTCGACCCCAGAAAGTTCCGGAACTACAGGAGTGGGGACATCAAGGTCTCGCTCGCCGGGATCGTCTCAAATCTGATCTTGGCGATCCTCTTTACCGTGGTCGCGCTGGTGCTTGTGAATATGCAGGCCGCTACGGGCGGAGGAGGGCCGGTTCTGGGCTTCCTGATCCGGATGGCGCGGTTCGGGATCTTTATCAACCTGATCTTGGCTGTTTTCAATCTAATTCCGATTCCTCCGCTCGATGGGTCCCATGTCATGTACCACCTCCTGCCTCGGCAGTGGGGAGCTAAGTACCGTCAAGTAGGCCGCTACGGCATGCTGGTATTGATGGGGCTGATCTACTTCTACCCGCCGTTCTTCACCTTCGTCCTATGGCCGGTTCTGGCACTGATGGGCCTGGCCGACACCCTGATCGATCTGTGGATTTGACGTCTACCGCCACGCCTCTGGCTCAAGAGGATTTCCTGGTCGTCGACATCGAGCGGTTCCAGGGACCGCTGGATCTCCTCCTCCATCTGATTCGACAACAGGACATCGATATCCTTGAGATACCGATCTCCTTGATCACGCGGCAGTTCTTGGCGGCAGTGAAGAGCATCGAAGCCAAGGATCTCGACAATGCCGGCGAGTTCCTCGAGATGGCCGCGAGCCTGATCCGCATCAAGGCACAGATGCTCTTGCCGCGCCACGGCGCCTCAGAGGATGAAGACCCTAGGGTAGAACTCGTACGACGACTCCTGGAGTACGAACAGATTCGGGAGATCAGTGAGCGACTGGCCACATCAGAGGCGGAGCGAGCAAGGAGGTTCGGGAAGGGTTTTTTGGAAGCCCGCGTTCGGCCGCCGATGGAAGAAACGGAGCTCGAGACGACCTGGGAGGAAGTGTTCTCTGCCGCGTTGGAAGTGACGGTCCCCGAGCCCGGTATACGGGCCCATCTCGTCACGACACGCCTCGTTGCAATGGATGACAAGATGAACTTGATTCTCGGCACGCTCGATCGTGTCCGACGCATCGAGTTCAGCAGGCTGGTCAAACCGTTCAGGAATCGTATGCACGGCGTAATGACGTTTCTCGCCGGGCTCGAGCTTACTAGGAGACGGCGAGTGAAGCTTCGGCAGGTGAGGCCTTTTGCGGAACTGTGGGTTTATCGTGGTCTGGGTGAAGCCGATGAGTCTGACGGTTGGTCAGACCCAGAGGGCGACGAAGACTCTTTGGGTGCCACTGATCAAGGCTCGCAGGGCCAAGGAGATGACTCTTGAACCCGGCTCAAGTCGTAGAAGCGGTCCTCTTCGCGTCCGACGCACCACTCAAGGCCGAAGAGATCGCTCGGGCCGACGAGTCCCTCGATGAAGACCTGATTGAGGACGCCATTGGTGAGTTGAACGCCGCCTATTCGGAGTCGGAGCGGGCATTCGAGATTCGAGAGCTCGGAGAGGGTTTCCAACTGCTGACCAAACCCGAGTTCGCCCCCTACCTCGAGCGGTTCGACACGGTACCCCGACCCTCCCGGGTCTCGGGACCGGCGCTTGAGACGTTGGCCATAATCGCCTACCGACAGCCGATCGGGCGCATTGAGATCGAATACATCCGCGGTGTGAGTTCCGCAGGCGTAATTCGGACGCTGACTGACCGTGCCCTAGTTGACGTTGTGTCGCGCGGTGAAGGGTTGGGCCGTCCTCTCCTGTACGGTACAACCCAGCGTTTCCTAGAGCACTTCGGTTTCCGTTCCCTCGACGACCTCCCGCGCCCCGAGGAGCTTCCGGTGATTCTCCGAGAACGCGCGTCGTTGGAGGAGGTGACAGAGAAAGAAGCAGCGGATCCCGATGAGAGTCCGGCCGAGGTTGCGGAGCTCGGAGTCGAAGACGTGCTGGCGGGTGAGGCCTCTGACGCGCTAGAGTCGGGCGAGGACGTGGAGGCGGTTGAGACAGACTCCGATGAGACAAACCCCGAGTTTGGAGCCGTCGAGAACGGAGCCGTCCAAGACGGGCCGATAGCCGAGGATGTTAAGGATCCCGACTCCGACTGAGAGCCGAGGTCCTATGCGGATCCAGAAATTCCTCTCTAGGGCGGGGGCGGCCTCCCGCCGAAAGGCGGAGACGCTCGTCGAGCAGGGTCGCGTCAAGGTGAACGGGGTCGTCGTCGAGGAATTGGGCACCCGTGTCGATCCGGACGTGGACCGTGTCGAGCTCGATGGAACGGCAGTCTCCATCGCCACCCGACGTTGGATTCGGTTCCACAAGCCTCCGGGGGTCGTGACCACCGTTGAAGACACTCATGGAAGGCCGACCATCTACGACCGTTTGCCGGACGATTGTAGCTCGCTTCGGTACGTAGGCCGCCTCGACATGGCGACCGAGGGCCTACTCCTGATGACTAACGACGGCGACCTGGCCAATCGGATTCAACATCCGAGCTTCCAAGTGGAGCGGGAGTACGAGGCTCGGGTACAAAAGATACCCACAGCCCAGACGATTGAGCGGCTACGGCGAGGGATACAGCTGGAAGACGGCTTCGCTCGCCCGACCCGCGTCGATCCCGGTCAACCAGATGGTATTTATGGTACACTCAGCCTGGTCCTGACCGAGGGTCGAAAGCGGGAAGTGAGGAGGCTTCTCGAGGCCGTGGGTCATGCGGTGGTCACTTTGATAAGGGTTCGTTTTGGCCCGATCCGCCTCGGGTACCTACCGCTCGGGGCGTGGGAGGCGTTGAGCGACGAAGAAATCAAGGCTCTCGAGCGATCGGTTGGGGCCCCTACTAGAACTAGTGATCAGAATAGAGAGACATAGATAGATGGAACTGAAAGATAGAACCGTGCTCGTCTTGGGAGGAGCCGGCCTCGTGGACTTCCCGGTGGCTCGCCGAATGATAGAGCACGCCCCGAGCCGGCTGATTATCACCTCACTTCATCGAAAGGACGCCGAGGAGGACGTCAACGAACTTCAGGCTCAGCCGATCGCACAGGCGACTTCGATCGAGCCGGCGTGGCTGTCGAGATCCGCAACCGTCCCGGTGTGATGGAGGGTTTGCAGGGTGACCAGGAGTTCGGCGACGCGGAGGGAAGGATCCGCCCGGGCCGAATGGCCGCGTGGATCTTCCGCTACGAGGACAAGGGCGAACGCATCAAGCGTTGACCCCTCGGTCCGCGTCATGAGCGTGGATGGATGGATGACCAAGGGAAGACTATCTTGGTCGCTAGTACGGGCCCATAGCTCAGTTGGTTAGAGCAGCGGACTCATAATCCGACGGTCGCAGGTTCAAGTCCTGCTGGGCCCACTAGGAACTGCAGGATCCCCTGACGAGGAATGCTGGGACTCTGTCTGGGAGCTTAGGGTAAACGAACGTCCCTGGTCAGGAATGACGATGTACAACTCTTTGAAGCTACCCTCAGGGATTCCCGAGCGGCCGTCAAGGCGCCAATCCGTTGTCGGGTACGGGCTCGGCCTCTGCTTGCTGGTCGCTGCAGGGCCCACCGGCGCTCTCGCCCAGGTGACTTGTTTCGGCGATCCGAACTGCGTGCAGCCCGTCACCGGATATGCTATCGGGCAACCGGGCACGCCCAATATCGACGTGGTGTCGCATCTACCCCTGCCGGGCATCCCCTTCAGTCACACCGACATCGAGATCGAACAAGATATCGAGCGACCGTTCGTCTACATCGCTCAGCGGTTCGGCGCGTCTGGGTTTTACGCCATCAGTATCGAGGATCCGGAGAAGCCGCGCGTGTTGTACCGGTGGACCATCGACAATCCCGATCTCCACGTCGGCGCGGGCTGTGTGGACATCAAGTATGCGAAGGCCGAGGGGCGCTACTACGTGATCCTATCTTGTCAGTTCGGGCAGGGCGGTCCGGACGCGGATCTGGGGGCGATGTTGTTCGACGTCACCGATTTGCCGGACGCATCCACGGTGCGTTTGGTCGGCGAGCTCAGGCTGCCCGATATGCCGGGTGGTTTCCACAACGTGTTCGCTTACCGACACACGAACGGACGATCGCTCTTGGTGGCCACTACGCAGTCGAAGGACGCGTTCATATACGATATCGCGCAGGTCGCTCGGGGAATCACTGATCCGGTCTCGGAGATTGCGGTACCACAGCCTTCGGCCGCTCGGACCCGTCAGTGGCACGACATGTACATCGCATACCTTCCAGAGGCTGAGCAAGATCGCTTCTACGGTGCGGGGACGGGTGGTTTCCACGTATTCGACATGACGGACGTGGAGAACCCTCGGTTGCTGACGTCTGTCACGGGAATTCCGGGCGTCCAGGACGGGCACACGTTCACGCCCACTCCCGACGGACGCTACGCATTGGGCATGCCGGAGCCTACCTATCAGCATTCACCGGTTCGTTTCTTCGATCTCCAGCCAGAGGGGTCGCAGGGCCCAACGCCCAACGTCGTCCGCGGTGCGGGTATCGGGGCCTGGATCCCCAAGTTCGGGGGCGCGACCCACAACCACGAGCTTCGTTGGCCGTACGTGTTCATCTCTGCCCAGGACGACGGGCTCCAAATTGTGAACATGGCCGATCCCACTCGACCGTTCACGGTCGGATACTACCACACCCGCCAAAATCCGATGCTGCACGACCCTCTGGGACGGAATCCTTCGCAAGCAACCACGGGCAACATCTACAACGGTGCCTGGGGTGTAGACATCCGCAATGAGGACGGTCTCATCGTGGTGAGCGACGAAAATTCCGGCTTCTGGGCGTTCCGCCTCGAAGGCTTCCAAGGGTGGAACGGCAACAATTGGTCGATGCCGAATGTCTCTAGTGCACAGTACTGGGACGACGGGCCCGTTCAGCCGCAGCAAATTCGGTAGCAGGCTGAGCGCTGCCTCCGTCGAAACATCCGTGCGAATAGATCCACAACCGACCGACACGGGGAGATTTGTGTCACATAGAGCTGAGCCGATTCACATCGCCCCCCTGGCTGTCCTAGCCGTCGCCCTCACCAGCCTCGCGGTTCCCGCGGTCGCCCAGAGCCCGTCGGATACCCGCTTCGAAATCGTGGTCCCCGAAGCGATCCGGGCGGAGACTTTGACTGGTCGGGCCTACGTGATGATTGCGCGCACAGACTCGAGGGAGCCGCGTCTTCAGATAGGACGTACGGGTGAACCCTTCTTCGGCCGAGATGTGGAAGGGCTTCGCGCGGGAGAGGCGGCTATTATCGACGGGACCGATCTCGGTTGGCCCGTGGAGGCACTCGCTGACCTGCCCGACGGTGAGTACTACGTGCAGGGATTCGTGAACGTCTATTCGGAGTTCGAACGGGCGGACGGATTTACGGTCTGGATGCACGACGATCAGTGGGAGGGACAGCACTTCAACATCTCTCCCGGGAATCTCTACAGCGATGTTCAGCGGATACGATTGGACGCGGATGAGGGCTACACCGTCCGCCTCGTGGCCGACCATGTCATCTCTCCGGTCGAGATTCCCGCGCACACCGAGTGGGTCGAGAGCTTTCGCTTCGAGAGTCCCACACTTACCGCCTTTTGGGGGCGGCCGATTTACCTGGGTGCGACGGTGCTGCTTCCGCGGGACTATCACGATGAGACCATCGAGTATCCCGTCCTCTACCGGCAGGGACACTTCTCGCTCGCCGAACCGCTCGGGGGTCAAGTCAGAGAGGACTGGGCCGAAGAAGACTTTCCGCGGATGCTTGTGGTCACCTTCCAACACCCCACGCCCTATTTCGACGATTCGTACGCCGTGAATTCAGCGAACGTTGGCCCGTATGGAGATGCGATTCTACAGGAATTGATCCCTGAAATCGAACGACGCTACCGCATCATTAAGCAGCCGTGGGCACGGCTGTTGGACGGAGGCTCTACGGGCGGCTGGGAGTCCTTGGCGCTGCAGGTCTACCACCCCGACTTCTTCGGCGGAGCGTGGTCCTACTGCCCCGATCCGGTCACGTTCACCAATGTCGAGGGTGTGAACGTCTACGAAGATGAGAACGCCTTCTACAAGAATCGCGGTTGGTTCAACGTTCCGACCATCAATACACGAGAGGTGAACGGCGACGTACGCCTCACGTCCGCACAGCGCAATCGCTTCGAGCTTGTGAGTGGCACGCGTGGTCGTTCGGGTCAGCAGCTCGATATCTGGGCAGCCGTGTACGGCCCCGTGGGCGAGGACGGCTTCTTCGCGCCGCTCTACGACAAGCGTACCGGAGTCATTCACAAAGAAATTGCCGAGTACTGGCGGGAGAATTTCGACCTTCTCCACTACATGAAGACAAATTGGAGTTGGCTCGGACCGAAGCTTGTCGGGAAGATACGGGTCTACACCGGAGACATGGACAATTTTTATCTGAACAACGCCGTCCTCGAGATGGAAGCCTGGATGAAGACGACCGAAAACCCGCACTACCCGGGCTATTTCTCTTACGGCAGGGGAGAGGGCCACTGCTATTCGGGGCCCGTATCCATGGGTGTAAGGCTCAAGGAAATGGCCCAACACGTTATGCAGAATCAGCCCGACCTGTTGGATACGCCGTGGTGGAAGTACTAGAAACCTGGAGCGAGTATGGCGCTCGCCGACCACACCTGAGGAAAGATCGAGTATGAAATACCCTGCTTTCTCGCAGAGCGCGCTATGCGCGTTGGTTACGATCGTTGCTTTCACCGGCCCCGTCCTTCACGCCGAGCCCCTTGCCGGGCAAGAGCGTCCCTTTGATTACGACTACACGGAAGAGGCGGCTCAAGCGGAGCGTTTCGACCTGGACAATCCGGATCCTGCAATGTTGCGCGAGACCTTCGCGAAACGCCGCGCCCGGGTCCTACAGTCGATCCCCGATGGGGCCATGCTGGTGCATTCTGTGGAATGGGTGCAGCCCAGGCGGCTCGAGTTCCAGGTGCCCCATAGCGACAACCACGACTTCATTTTTCTGACGGGACTCGAAGGGCTCCAGAGTGTGGGATCGGCAATCTTGCTCGTTCCCACACCTGAGAAGGACTGGGTGGTTCTGTTCACCTCGGCGGACACCGAGTTCGTTCGCCAGGTCACAGGAATCGAAGACGTCAGGCCTTACGCCGAGCTCGAGGAAGAGCTCTCGGTGGCCATGACGGACTACCGCGACTGGCGTATCACGCAACTTCGTCGGTGGCCTCTGGCGGCGGCCCTCTCAGGAGCGTGGGGTCGAAACCACAAGGCTCTCTATCTGAACTATCCTCGTTTCTTCCGCCTCGGAATGCCCGAACCGCCGCGACTCGAGCTCTTCAAGCGCTTTGAGCGGTTCTCGCCCGAAATGCAACTCTTGGACGCCTCGGATCTCCTGGATCCGGTACGTATGCTGCACGACGGGTACGGACTCGCAAACCTGCGCAGGGCAGTCGACATCACGGGTGAGGGGATTATCGAGGCATTGAGTGGAGCCGAAGTCGGGATGTCGGAAAGGGAGGTCATGGAGGCGATGGACTTCGTGTACCGGTATCGCGGGGCCGACCTCGGCTTCCCGACCTCGGTGGCGCGCAGTCCGATCAACGGACGTGAGTCCCAGGGTCCACGCATTCCCGAGGGGTTCATCCAATACGTGCCCCGATCCGGCGGAGACGTGTTTCAGAGCGACGACATCGTGCATACCGACACGGGTGCCGAGTTCAACCATTACTCTGCGGACCTGCAGCGAAATGTCCCCATCAGCGGCGAGTTGAACGACAAGCAGCGACGGCTCTACGAGATCGCGCTCGACGTGCAGAAGACGGTCATCTCACGGATTCGACCGGGTGTAACCTGGCGCGAACTTCACGAACTCGCCGTACAGATGCTGCGAGACGCTGGTGGGTATGACCAATACTACGGTTACGGAATCGGGCACTTCATCGGGATGGAGGTTCACGACGAAGGGGACTATGAAGCGCCGTTGCAGGCCGGCATGGCGTTGTCGATCGAACAAGGAGTGGCTCCGCCCGACGGGCCTCGTATCGCATTCGAAGATGACGTCATCGTCACCGAAGACGGGCATGACTGGATCAGTGAGTGGATCCCGATCGAGATCAATGATGTCGAGGCGCTCGCCAAGCAGGAGAGCACCCTCCGGACGTTCTTGGGAAAACGACCCTGAGGGGGCGCTTGCACGTCTTGCCTAGCCTGTCCACTTTGGGCCGTTCCCTTTTAAGCTGGTCTGATAGAGAGGTGATCATGGGAGTGCGCATCAGTCTCGGGGCGTTACTCGTCTTTTGCGTCGTCGGTCCCTTGCAGGCCCAGGGGCCGCTTTTCACGGACGCTTTCCCACCGGAGGAATTTTCCGACCGGCGCGCTGAGGTCTTGGATAAAATCGGTGACGCCGTGGCCGTGATGCAGGGTGCCACGGAGTTCCCTGGATATATCAAGTTCCGGCAGAACGCCCAGTTCTTCTACCTGACGGGAGTGGAAGTCCCGCGCGCGATCCTGCTTCTGGACGGGCGTACCGGCGGGTCGACCCTCTATCTGCCTGCGCGAAACGAGCGGGCGGAGGGCTCAGAAGGGCCGATCCTCGTTCCTGGAGACGACGCGACGCGACTCACCGGCATCGACGCTGTGGTGGACCGGGAGCTCGTTGGTGCCGACCTGGAAAGAGTGATCGGAGAGGGGCGTGTGCTCTACACTCCCTTCCGAGCTGAAGCTCTTCACGCGGCCACTCCGGGTTATAGCAACAGCCACGCGACGGCGTCCGCCGAAGACCCTTGGGATGGCCGCCTCTCACGTGAGGCTGCCTTCATCACGCGGATCCGCGAAGTCGCACCGTCCGTCGAGATCATGGATCTGGATCCGATTCTCGATGGCATGAGGCTCATCAAGAGTCCGCGGGAGATCGAGCTTATCCGGCAGGCTAGCCGGATTTCGGGCGAAGCGATGATCGAGGGTATACGGTCCGCGGCAGTGGGCATGTACGAGTACGAGCTGGAAGCCGTCGGTGACTACGTCTTCAAGCGGCACAACTCCCAAGGCTATGGCTATTTCTCCCTGATCGCCACGGGAGACAACGCCAGCTATCCGCACTATCACGCATCCCAGAGTCGCCTCGAGGACGGGGACATGGTCCTGTGGGACTGGGCGCCTGACTACAAGTACTACACGTCCGATGTGACCCGCATGTTCCCCGCCAACGGGAAGTTCGACGCGGATCAGCACGAGATGTACGACATCTATCTGCGTCTTTACCAGGCTCTCATGACGTCGACCGTGCCATACGAGACTCCCGCCGCCATTCGAGCGGTGGCTCTCGCCAAGATGGAAGCGATTTTCGAGGACTTCGAGTTCGCGAACCCGAAGATCCGAGACGCCGCGGTATCCTTTATCGATCGGTATCGAAGGCCTTCGCGTAGCCTGGGTCATATGGTGGGGATGGAAGTGCACGATGTACGGGCTCCCTATGAGGTGATGCAGCCCGGAATGGTGTTCACGATCGAGCCCGCACTTCGCATCCCGGAAGACAAGGTCTACATTCGACTCGAAGACGCCATCTTGATCACCGAGACCGGCTATGAGAATCTCTCTGGATTCGTGCCTGCGGAGATCGAAGAACTAGAGCGATTGATGAGCGAAGAGGGGTGGGCGGAGAGGCTGTGGAAGAGGCGTCAATCCACAACATCGGACGACTCCAGTCTGTGACGGGAGTTTTTGATTGATGGCGCCCCGCGGAAGCCGTAAAGAACGTTCGATCCTGACCAGCACGCTTCAGCGTGTCGATCGACGGGTTCGGATCAACGGTGTCTTGGATCAAATGTCGATTGCGGTCTGCCTCGTATTGGGGCTTCTGCTGACGTTCCAAATCGGCAGGATGGTGCTCCCCGTTACGCCCCCACCCGGGTTCTGGGTGGTCGGGGGTTCTTCGCTGTTGTTCGGCGTCTTCCTGGCCTGGTCGGAGCGCGGAGGGAGCCGCCTCGCTCGTGCCGCCTCGGTCGCCGACACGCGGGCTGACCTTCACGACGAGCTGAAGACGGCCTACTGGTTTATGGGTCTCGGTGGCGATTCGGCGTGGATCGACCTGCAGCTACACCGAGCGGCAGAGACGGCGCGAGGACTCGACCCGAGAGGCTTGGTGCCTACGACCGTCCCCCGACGCTTCGTGACGGCGCTCGGGTTGTTCGTCGCTTTGCAGGTGCTCGCCTTCATCCCAATGGAAGGGCCTCTTCTTACCTTTGCGAGCGCGTCGGACTCGACTGCGATCGCGGCTTCACAGGCCCAACAGCTCGAAGAAATTCGGGACCTGGTAGAGGCGACAGAGACGGACGACGACGCCGAGGTTCTCGCCCAACTCGAGGAGACACTCCGGGAGCTTGAGGCCGATCAGTTGAGCATGGAAGAACTTCTGCGCGACCTCCGTGAAGCGCAGAACATGCTCGAAGAGGGCAACCTCGAGATGAACGCCCTCGAAGAGGCACTGGCAGACTTGGCTCAGGGGTTCGAGGACTCGGAAGAATTGGGCGACTTCGCCGAGGCGCTGGAGGACGAGAATCTGGATCTCGCCTCAGAGCTCATGCGCGAACTCTCAGAGAACCTGTCGAACCTGACGGACGAAGAGACGGCAGAGTTGATGGCCCAGCTGCAGGAAGCGGCAATGTCGGACCTGCCGGGTCTCGAAGACCTTCTGGAATCGCTGCAGGAGGCCGCGGCCGCATTGGCCAATCAGGAGACTCAAGACGCCCAAGAGGCGCTCGAAGAGGCCGCAGACCGCTTGGAGGAAATGTCCGACCGCCAAGAGGCGCAGGAGGGTCGCAACGAAGCGTCGGAGCAGATGGAGTCCATGGGCGAGCAAGCCACCGAACAACAGTCGGGCATGGAGCAGCTACTCGGCATGCAGCAGGGAGAGGGCGGCGATGAGGCGGCCGAGTCCGGTATGGCCATGCCTTCGGACGAGGTGAAGCAGTCGGCGGGCAGCACTGAAGCGCAGGACCCCAGCGGTCCTCCCGGCCACGCGACGAGTGAGTCGATGGGCGGGGAACAGGAATTCGGGGCGGTGACCACCTTGGAGGTTCAGCTCTCCATGGAGGTCCTCGATGAACCCGAACCCCGCCCCGAGTCGGAACCCGACCCGGATGATGTGTTCAAGGGGGCGAGCCGAGAGGAAAGCTCGACCCTGCAGTATCGCGACGTGCGAAGCCCCGATAGCTACGCGGAGGGATCGGCGCTCGCCGTCGACCAAATCCCATGGCGATACAGGAGCCTCGTGAAGAAATACTTTTTGGCCATACGGCCCCGTGGGAACCAATGACAACTGAAATCGCCAATCAAATCGAGCAGTTCACCGACCAGTTCAAACAAGTCAAGGCAGAAATCCACAGAGTCATCGTCGGTAACGACGAAATTATCGACGGCGTTCTCATCAGCCTGCTAGCCAAGGGTCATGTGTTGTTGGAGGGGATTCCGGGGATCGGAAAAACGAAAATCGTCGCGACCGTGGCAGACGTGCTTCAGCTGGTCTTCTCGCGCATCCAGTTCACTCCGGACCTCATGCCGGGAGACATCGTCGGTAGTGATGTGGTACACGAGAGTGACACTGGAGAAAAGCACCTCGATTTTCAGAAGGGGCCGATCTTCACCAACATCCTGCTGGCCGACGAGATCAACCGGGCTACGCCCAAGACTCAGTCGGCCCTGCTCGAGGCTATGCAGGAGCGGAGCGTCACAGTCGGCAACGAGACGCACCGCCTGCCTCCGCCTTTCTTCGTTCTTGCGACGCAGAATCCTCTGGAGATGGAGGGCACCTACCCTCTTCCTGAAGCTCAGCTCGACCGGTTCTTCTACAAGTTGAGGATCATGTATCCTCAGCCGGACGACATGCACGAGATCATGGACCGGACCACGCGCCGCGAGGAACCCGTAGCGACAACGGTTCTGAATCAGGACCAGATTCTCCTCATGCGCGACACGGCCCGGGACGTCCCGATCGCTCGACCCGTTCAGGACTATGCGATCCGCCTGACTCTGGCGACTCATCCGGGTACGCCCCACGCACATCCGATGACCGAGAAGTATGTACGCTTCGGAGCCAGTCCCCGTGGGACGCAGACACTGGTCCTCGGCGGTAAGGTCAACGCACTCCTCAACGATCGAGTTCATGTGGCCTGCGAGGACGTTCGTGCAATGATGCTACCGGCCTTCCGCCATCGAATCTTGATGAACTTCGAGGGAGAAGCCGAGCGGATCGACCCGGACGACATCCTTCGCGCGATCATCAAGGACGTTCCGGAGTCGACGGAGTAGCAAGGCTGCCACATGCGTCTAGATGCGCTCCCCGAGATAGGCCGGGGCAGAGGGTGGGGGCCTGACCATGCCTGAGAACGGGACGCTCTTCGACGAGGAGTTTCTGAAGAAACTCGAGTACCTGAACATTGTCTCCAATCGCATGATTCCCGGGCACCTGCACGGGGAACACAGGGCCAAGAAGAAGACTGATTCGGGTATCGAGTTCGCGGACTACCGCCAGTACGTGTCGGGGGAGGATACCAAGAACGTCGATTGGCGCACATATCTGAGGCTGGACAAGCTCATACTGCGGATGTTCGAAGAAGAGGCAGATCTGCCGATTTACATTTTCTTCGACTCTAGCCGCTCCATGGACCACGGATCACCGCTCAAGTACGACTATGCCCGGAAGATTGCCGCGGCCCTGTGCTACATCGGACTGCTAAACCATGACCGGGTGAATCTCATTGGATACGCGGATGGCATCTCCCAAGAAATGTCGTCCCGGCGGGGTAAGAACCAGGTCTTTCATGCGTTTCGGTTCCTCGAGTCGGTCGAGCCGACTGGTGAGACGTCGATCGAGAAGGCATTTAAGAGCTTCTTTTCCAACCGCCGCCGGCGAGGCTTGGTGGTTGTGGTGTCTGATTTTCTCGACGAAACCGGCTTCGAGAAGGCGTTCAATCTGCTCCGGTATTTCCGCCAAGACCTCTTCGCTGTACACGTGTACAGTTCGGACGAGCAGCGTCCGGCGTTTCCAGACGAGGTACTTCTCGAGGACTCCGAGACCGGCAAGACAGAGAGGGTAAAGGTCACCCCCGGCCTCCTCGACGCCTACGCCGAGAAGTTTGAAGAGCACTGTGAAGAGGTGCACGCGCAGTGCAAGAAGAACGGGTGGGGCTATGTGCGAACAAGCACAGAGATTCCCTTCGAAGACCTGGTTCTTCAAGTTTTTCGACAGGGCAGGTTCCTCGGGTGACGTTTCTCTCCATGGCCCCTTTGCTGGTGGGGATGGTACTTGGCGGAACCGCCATCGCCGTCGTGGTGCTCTACTGGTTGAAGCCACCCCCGCGTCGGATGGTCGTACCGTCCAAGCTTCTTTGGGACCGCCTTCTGAAAGAGAAGCGGCGGAGCACCCTGCTCGATCGTCTGCGTTGGTGGATTTCGCTTATGATCGCGCTGGCCATTGGACTGTCGGTGGCGGCGGCCATGGGCCGTCCCGAATTGTCCACGGACGGTGGTGTCATTCCCCGAATGACTATCGTCATCGACAATTCCGCGACGATGGCAGCACGTTCTCCTGATGGGTTCACGCGTTGGGAGCATGCGGTAGCGCTGGCTCGGGGTCTACTGGATCAGGGGACCGTCGACGGCAACTTCCTGATTCTCGACACGTCCGGTCAGGCCCCCTCGACCGACGCGACCGATCGGAGGTCAGCCCTCGATGTCCTGAACGCCTTGAGCGTGTCCATGGGTGCGTCGTCGCAGTTCCCGGGTCCGATCGAGGCCGATAGCCCTCTGTACTACATCACGGATGGAGTCTCGGTTACCGACCCGGATGCGCGTGCGGAGGTGTTGTCGGTGTACACCCCGGCCGACAACGTTGGGATCACCGCTTTTGAAGTTGGGGCAGTTCCGTCGTCTCCCCTGGAATACCAGGCCTTCCTAGAGATCACCAATGCCTCACTCGGTCCGAAAGAGGTCTCGGTCCGTCTTACGGGGACAGGCGAGGGCGGGCTCAAGGAGACGATCACGCTCCAGGGAGGTGAGACGAGAGGGCGAACCATCGACCTCGCGGCGTTCGAGCGCGGCGCCGTTCGGGCCACCATAACCACGGATGGAGACGCCTTTTCAATCGATGACGCGGCGTTCGGATTCCTTCCGGTGCGCAGGCGGACGCGAATCACGCTCGTGACCCCCGGTAGTGTATTCCTGCAAAGCGCTCTGTCTGAGGAACCTCGACTCAGCGTATCCACGCTGCGCCCTCAAGAGTTCGACGAGGCCGCTCCGGCCGACCTGTACATCTTCGATCGTTGGGCGCCCGAGACGCCGCCACCGGGACCGGCGCTCTTGTTTCTGCCGCCGAACGTATCTTGGCTGGCTCCCACGGTGGCCGTGCTTACCTCGCCCAATGTCGAGGGTTGGGATGCGAGCCATCCCCTCATGCGCTTCGTCTCTTTGGATGACCTGCGCATCGACCGAGCCGTTCGTCTCGGAGCCGATCCGGGTGTGCCAACAGGCGGTGGCGGTGCCGCAGGCGCGGCGGTTGCGATAAGCGTTGTCGTCGGCAGTGCCGACCTACCCTTAGTCACCGCTGTGGAGGCTCCGCAGAAAGTGATTCGGGCAGGGTTCGCCTTGGAGGATTCGAACTTCGCGCTGCAGCCCGCCTTCCCGATTTTCCTGAGTAATGTGCTCAGTTGGATGATGGACGAACAAGCGGCGCTTCCGCGCGACCCAGGTCGGGTGGAGGTGGCTCTTGCTGATGCTGAGGTCACTGATTCGCAGGGTGAAGAGGTCCAGACCTTACAGGTGTCCGGTCGCACGGTGTTCCTGGCAAAAGATCCGGGCCTCTATACCGTGTCGTCCGGCACGAGGCGTATAAGAGTCGCGGTTGGGGTCTCAGACCGGGACCGTACCGCGATCAACGCTTCAAGCTTGCGGCCCGAGGACCGTGCCACCGCGCCTCCGGCCGCTCTGCGTCTCGCCGGACAAGAGGCCGCGGGTAGCGAATTCTGGGTGATCCTCATGATCATCGCCACTCTGCTCGTAATCCTGGAGTGGTTCACGTATCACCGGAGGTGGACGGTATGACGATCACCTTCGACCACTTCTGGCCACTCGTGATCCTGCTGGTGATCCCACTGCTTTGGCAGGTGGTGCGGCATACCACGATCGGTCTCTCCGAGCGTCACATGCGCGCGAGCGTGGTGGTCCGCACCCTAGTGGTGGTCTTGCTGAGCCTGGCCTTGATGCGCCCGATCTGGCACCGGGCGGGGGAGTGGATCTCCGTCGTCTATGCATTAGACGTTTCGAGCAGTATCGACCCGGCGTTCCTGGAAACGGCCATCGAGTGGATCGGCTCGTCCAGTGCGGCTGGACAGCCTGACCACGCGGCCTTCATCGCCTTCGGGGCCGACGCACAGAACGTAGCAAGCGTCGATGGTATTCGCAGCGTCAGCGTCTCGAGTGACGGCTCCGACGGGTCGATCGATCAGAGCGAGACCGACTTGGAGACCGCGGTGGCGCGGGCCCTGCGAAGCTTCGACCCCCGATATCTGAAGCGGTTGGTCCTCATCACTGACGGAAACGAGAACGCGGGTGAATTGACCCGGATTGTGGGTCGCGCGCAGGAGTCTGGAGTACGCATCTTTACCCTGCCCGCGAACGTTCGAGGTGAAAGAGACAGCTTCATCGATGCGATCGAGCTTCCGCAAGACATGCGTCAAGAGGAGCCCGTGGCAGCAACTGTGCAGGTCTTCAGCCGCGTGGCAACTAGCGCCACGGTGGAGGTCCTCGGAAACGGGGCGACGCTAGACTCCCGCCAGGTGGATCTGGAGCCCGGTCTCAACACCGTACCCTTCGAGGTAAGGCTTCCGGCCGAGGGCGGCGTCACAATCACCGGGAGGCTCGTAACGGACAGCGACCCGGTGCCACAGAATGATCTTCTGGCTCAGTCTGTGTGGGTCGGCGCTCGCGCTCGCATTCTTTACGTAGAAGGCCGCCCGGCTAGCGCCCACTATCTGAGAGACGCCCTTGTCGCCGAGGGCATGGATGTGGTTCTCGGTGATCCGAGTTCGATCCCATCCACCCGGACCGCCCTAGAGGCGTACGATCTGTTGTTTCTGAGCGACGTGCCCAGCACGGACCTCTCGCCGGCGCAAATGACGGCAATTTTGACCTACGTCAGGGACTCGAGCGGAGGCTTCATCTTCGCTGGCGGGGAGTCCAGCTTCGGTGAGGATGGGTACGCTGAGACCGCGATCGAAGAGGCCCTTCCGATCTGGTTCGAAATCGATGAACAGCGAAAAGACCTCGCGCTCGTCATTGTAATGGACAAGTCCTACAGCATGGTTGGGCCGAAGCTCCAGCTCTCGAAGGAAGCCGCCAAGGCCGCTCTCGACCTTCTCGAACCGACCCATCAGTTCGGTGTCATCACGTTTGACGACACGCCCCACTCAACCGTCCCGCTTCAGCTTGCAACCAATAAGCCGTTGATGAATAACTTCATCAATCGCATCATCGCGAGCGCTCAGACCAACATCTACCCCGCGCTGGAGATGGCCTACGACGAGCTCACGTCCACGGAGGCCGAGGTTAGGCACATTATCCTCTTGTCGGATGGGAAGACCTATCCCGACGAATATCAGGCCTTGGTGACCCGCATGGCGGAGGCGGACATCAGCGTCTCGACAGTGGCGGTGGGCGAGGAAGCCGACCGGGAACTGCTCGGAAACATCGCCGAATGGGGTAACGGGCGGAGCTACTTTATTCGCGATGCGGCAAGGGTCCCGCAGGTCTTCATCCAAGAGACCCAGATCGCTTCGCAGGAGACGTTGGTTGAAGAGATGGTAGAGCCCACGGTCGCCAGCCGCGTCGAGGCCTTTACCGGTCTCGACCTCGAATCGGCCCCGCCGCTCAGAGGGTACGTCAACACGCAAGCCAAAGAGAACGCCGAGGTTCTGCTGGCGTCTGCGGGCACCGCGCCGATCCTGGCCCGTTGGCACTACGGGCTGGGGAAGTCGGCAGCGTTTACATCCGACGTGAAAAATCGGTGGGCCTCTGATTGGCTGACCTGGGACGGATACGGAAAATTCTGGTCCCAGCTCGTACGAGAGACCATGAAGAGGAATGAAGGAGAAGAAGTAGATTTCGTCGTCGAGCGCGACGGTGATGAGGCCGTAGTGACGGTGAGTGCCGTTACCGAAGAGGGCGTGTTTCAGGCGGACCTGGACCCACAGGTGAATGTGACCGCACCGGGTGGCGGCACCGCGCTGGTTGATTTGGCCCAGGTCGGCCCAGGGACGTATCGGGGCCGCTACCAGTTGGAGACTTCGGTCGACTCCCCTTACGGATTCCGTCTAGCGGTTGAAGGGTTCGAGGACCAGGCGATGTCCCTGTACTACCCCTTCAGCGACGAGTACCGACTCTACCCGCCCAACACCGCACTCCTGAGCAGTGTGAGCGAGAATACGGGTGGCAAGCTGCTCCCGGACAACACCGAGATTTTTGCGGACTACGGCGAATCGGCTTCCGTCCCGACGCCGCTGTGGCCGTTGTTTGCCTTATTCGCCCTATTCGCGTTCCTGCTTGATGTCGCTATGAGGAGAGCGCCGTGGTTCTGGCGATTCTTTGGTTCCGTCCCCGGTGGTAGCGCGGCCTAACCCTCAGGCGCTCTCTCTGATTCTTGTTGCACGACCTCGTTTCGAAGAACAACTGTTCCGGCGGAAGGGTACAGATTCACAGCCATCGAGTTGTTGGATCATTGGTCGAAACGTGGATCGACTCGACTTGGTCGACCCTTCAGGAGGAGGATCAGGATGCGGGGGATGACAAATGCGGTGATCGGCGGGTTTCTCGGTATCCTAGCTATCGGTGCGGCGCGCTTTACGACCTTGCTGGAACTCGGTAACGGAGCAGGGCCTCATTACCACGCCAATTTTGCGGTTTTTGTCGATGGCGAGCGTTTAGATCTGAGTGCTATGCACTACATGCAGGACATCGCGGCGTGCAAAGCCAACCCTGATCTGATCTTGCCGGTCGAGAGAGCTCACTTGCATGAGGGCATCCATGACGTCGTCCACGTACACCATGAGGGCGCGACGTGGGGCCATTTCTTCACCAATATCGGATTCGCACTCGGTGACAACTTTTTGATTACCGATCGTGGAGAGCGTCACTTTACGGCGGCGGGTCAGACGTTCAAGTTCGTGGTCGATGGGCTCGATGTGCCATCTATCTACAACAACGTGATCGAGAGCGAAGAGCGCGTGCTGATCAGTTTCGGTTCGGAGACCTTGGACGAAATTCTCGAGACCCAGTTTGCCGAGCTTCCGAGCACGGCCAATTCCTTCAACCAGTTCCACCAAGACGCCGGGGGCTGTACTGCTTCGGAGCCGGCCCCCGAAACGACTGGCGAAAAGCTTCGCCGGGCGTTCTGGTTCTAACATTCCGACACCTATTCCGACGCGAGGGAGACCTTGATGGTGCGTTCGTGCTTTTATTTAGTTTTCGCCATCGCGGCCGTAGGCGCCCTTGGCCAGTCGGCGCATGCACAGACAGCTCGTTCGCTTGAGGACGCCCTGGCTGACGATGGGGTGCAGGGTGCCCTCGACCACGTAGATGCCAGCACGGCGAAGACCGCCCAGTTTCTTGCTGAGATCGGCGGAATCATCTCGCCATCGGGGCAGGAACTCGAACGTGCCGAGGCTGTTGGCCGGCGGATGCGGGAAATCGGTCTGAGCAACGTCGAGGTCGACGGAACACCGAACGCCGTCGGCATGATTCCAGGACGATCGGGTCGGGCGCTCGTGTTCGTCTCCACACTGGACGATCTCGCTACGGTGGCTGAGAACCAGCGGGCAGCATCGGGCCCTCCTCAGGTGGATGGGGATCGGGTGCTCGGCCCGGGAACCAATACCTCGCTGACAACAGCCGCTATGGTGGCTGCGGCCGAGGCGCTGATTGCATCGGGCGTGACACCCGAGCACGACCTGGTTTTTGCGGCGGTCGCCCAGGAGGAGACCGGCCTCATCGGCATGAAGGACGTCTATGAAGAGTACCGGGACCGGGCCGTTGGATTCGTGGACGTGCTCGGGGCAGGGGGCAGCATCAGCTACGGGGCCATCAACATCCATTGGTGGAAGGTGGTTGCCTACGGTCCTCCAGGCCACTCGCTGGGGGGCGGGCTTCCCAACGTCAACCAAGGGATCGGGCGGGCGGTCGATCGTATCTTTCAGCTCCACCAACCGGCGATGCATCCGGAGAGTCGCACGATTGCCAATATCTCCATGCTGAACAGTGGAGCGGTCTACAATCACAAACCCGCGACGGGTTGGTTCTCTCTCGATCTTCGTTCCATGGAGGCGCGTCTCGTCGAAGAGATGGAGACCGAGGTGCGGTCGATCCTAGAAACCGTCTCGGAGGAAACGGGCATCACCCTTGAGATGCAGCCGTTTCAGTTGACCCCCGGCGGGCAGATTCCTGGTGCCCGAGAGAGCGTACTGGTCACCTCGGCGGAGGCTATCTCACGCCATCTAGGGCTTGAGCCTCGGATGTCGGACATGGGTTCGTCGAACATGAACGTGGCCATCGGCAACGGCACCTCGGCCATCGGGATTAGTGGGTCAAGAGGTGGGCAACGAGGATTCCCAGACGAGTGGGCGAACATTCCGGCCATGATGCGGACGGCAAAGCACATCGTTCTGTTGTCGGCCACCGTGGGCGGGGCCCAATTGGGAAGGTGACCGCTGGCCCCGCTGGTGGAGCCCGGGGTGCGGCCCGGCCTTCGGGCGGGAAGCGACGTTCATAGCCGGTGAGTAAGGCGCGGGTGGTGCTCGGACTGGGTAGCAACCTCGGGCAGCGCGAGATCAGCCTGAAGCGGGCGATCAATCGACTCACGCGCGGCCCTCGCGCACCTTTGCGTGCCGCTCGAGTGAGCGGGGTCTATGAATCGCCGGCCCTCCTCGGCGAAGGCTCGCCGCTCGAGTGGAATCTCCCATACTTGAATTGTGCTGTATCTGGAGAGTCGGCCCTCGATCCAGAGGCGTTGTTGGACAGGCTCAAGGAGATTGAGCACAGCCTGGGCCGGCGGGCCGGGGAGCGGTGGGCTCCGCGGATCATCGACCTCGATATTCTGTGGTGGGCCGGCTTGGAGAGGACGACGGAGCGGCTGACTATCCCTCACCCCAGCCTGCTGCAACGAGCGTTCGTACTTGAACCGATGCGAGACCTCGTGAAGGACGAGGTCTTCCAGGGACGCACCTTCTCCGACCATGCGGATAGGCTTGTCGGTCCAACCGGCTCGGGCGTCGAGAAACTGATCAAGGCCGACTATCGGATTCGGGCCCCGGAGCTCATGGGGATTCTCAACGTCACTCCTGACAGCTTTAGTGATGGAGGGATACATCTGAGCCCTGACGCGGCGCTACTGCACGCACGTGCCCTCGTCGATTCGGGAGCCGCCATTGTCGATATCGGCGCAGAGTCTACGCGTCCGGCGGGTGAACGCGTGGACCACAACGCGGAGTGGACCAGAATCGAGCCTGTTCTACAGGGGCTCCACGAGCTACAGGGCTCACGCTCGTTTCGGATCAGCTTGGATTCGAGGAATCCGAGAACGGTGGCGCGAGCGCTCGACGTCGGCATCGACATCATCAACGACGTGACGGGATTCTCCGATCCAGAGATGATGGAAATCGCCCAGGGAACAGAGCTACCACTCGTTTTCATGCACAGTCTTTCCATACCCGTCGTGAAGGGTGAATTCATCACCAGGGACTCCGATCCGGTACGGTTCCTCTGCGAGTGGGGGCGTGAGAGGCTCGAGGCGTTCGACGTGAAGGGTGTCTCGCCGCATCGGTTGGTGTTCGATCCGGGGATCGGCTTTGGCAAAACATCCCAACAAAATTGGCAAATCCTGGAGCGAGCGGATGAACTCCACGAACTCGAAACGCCCTTGCTTGTTGGCCACAGCCGGAAGTCGCTGTTCGACGTCGTGACCGACAAGCCGAGCGGCGAGCGGGATCCCGAGACCCTAGAGGTGAGCGAAGCGCTGTCGGATAAGGGGGTGGAGATCCTCAGAGTGCACGACGTCGCCCTCCACGAACACCGTTTTCGTCAGAGGTTCTCGCTGGCCTGACCGGACGGAATCTCTCAGCTCAGGTCAGCCTCAGTTCGAATGCGCATTCTGGCGTCGAGCGTCTTGTGCACCGGGCACCGCCCGGCGATCACCATGAGACGCTCGCGCTGTTCCTCGGTCAGGCGGCCCACCAACTTTACTGTCTGGTCCACGGCGTCGACCCTTGCGTCGGCATCCACAGGGTGGGAGGAATCCTCGAAATGAGCCTTTTCTCGCGTTAAGGAGACGATCACGCCCTTCAGGGGCCACTCCTTACGGTTCGCGTACATTCGAAGCGTGTTACCGGTACAGGCTCCGAGCCCCGCCAGATGGGTTTACGAGGCCGGGGGTACCGTTTAGGTTTCACGCCCCAAGAGGGGTTTTTGGTGGGCGTAGCTCAGTTGGTTAGAGCGCCGGATTGTGGTTCCGGAGGTCGGCGGTTCAATTCCGCTCGTCCACCCTGTTTAGGGTTCTTGAAGAGAGCGGGGTTGGGGTCAGAAACACACCCCGAACAAGTCTCGGCCCATGGTGTTGACACCTTCCGGAACTTGGTTATCCTTTAGGTCTCGCGGCGAACCGCTTGCAGTACAGCGGAACGCTGCGTTTTGCTCGCGAGGGCCATACGTCCTCCGAGTTCTCGTCCTCATTCGAGGCCGAGACCAGAGCTGTTTGAAAACTGAGGTCTTGAGGTAGTGAGCGGGCCCACAACGAAGCAGGCACTACGTCCTGTCTTCTTTCGCGTCCTCGGATGCGAGTGGGTTTATAACGTAGATTCCGAACGATCGATCTACAGTAATTAGGTCGGCGTTCACCAGAGCTGATACAAGCTTTCTTCATTATTCAACGAAGAGTTTGATCCTGGCTCAGGACGAACGCTGGCGGCGTGCTTAACACATGCAAGTCGAACGAGGGACCAGAGCTTGCTCTGGTTACCCGAGTGGCGAACGGGTGAGTAACACGTGACCAATCTACCTTTGGGAGGGGGACAACCTGGGGAAACCTGGGCTAATACCGCATACTGTCCACGGATCGCATGGTCTGTGGATAAAAGGGAGCCTCTGCTTGCAAGCTCTCACCCAAAGAGGAGGTCGCGGCGTATCAGCTAGTTGGTGGGGTAACGGCCTACCAAGGCTACGACGCGTAGCGGGTCTGAGAGGACGATCCGTCACATTGGGACTGAGATACGGCCCAGACTCCTACGGGAGGCAGCAGTGGGGAATATTGCGCAATGGACGAAAGTCTGACGCAGCGACGCCGCGTGTGGG